>Ga0182736_1000030_pt1 | contig 273524 bp, 224 predicted proteins | sample eDN5th30CKraftBY_FD_128882 | JGI IMG/M metagenome (GOLD analysis project Ga0182736, IMG submission 128882) | Enriched backyard soil microbial communities from Emeryville, California, USA - eDNA 5th pass 30_C Kraft BY (version 2) (version 2) | ecosystem: Environmental > Terrestrial > Soil >...
AAACCGCCTGCGCTGACGCGAGCCGACGCGGCTGCGCCGCGCCGGTCCCCTGCGCTTCTCGGTCGCCCAGGCACGCTGCCCCAACTCGCTGGCGCTCAGACACGGGGCAGCTCTTCGGCCTGGACGACCTGCGATGCTCGGCTCGCTTTAGGCGCACCAACAGCCAAGAGCGAAAGCAACGGCAGGAGCGAAGGCCAGAGCGAAGGCCAGAGCGAAGGCCAGAGCGAAGCGGCGGCGAGAGCGAGAGCGGAAGATGCGAACGGGATCGATCACGGTCGATTGCTGCGGACGGGCGAAGAACTTTTTTGCGTCGTCGGGCTAGCAATCGGCGTCGGCTTGCGTATCGTGGCGGCAGGCGGCGCAAAGGATTGGGGCGGCGATGGACGGTGAACACGGCAGTGCCGGCACAGACGTGGATCGGCTGGGCTTCGAGCGGATCGAGGCGATGATCCGGGCGGTACCGGACGCTGGGAACGAGAAAGCCGGTCGGTGGGAGCGCGGGCTCTTCCTGGCAGGGCTTGCAGCGATGAGCCTGGCCGTCGCGATGGGTCTGATCGTTCCGGGGCGTGCGGGTACGTTGCTCGTGTTCGCCTGCGTCGTGATCGAGCTGGCGACGCTGGCGGTCTCGTGCTGGCTGTCTTTGCGTCGGCACTGGCGCTCGTTCCGTCATCCGACGCGCACGTTCGCGCACGAGCTCGACGCCGATTTCGTCCAGTACCGCCGTCTGGTCGCGGCACTGCGGCGCTTCCCGACCGCGCAGCTCCAAGCGCGCCTGCGCTATCTGCGCGCGCGGCGGCAGTCGATGCAGCACGGCTTGGGTCTGTTCACCGGTGGCCTCGAGCGCCTCGGCATCCTGCCGGTCGTCGGCGTGCTGTATCTGCAGTTCCGCGACTGGCGCTGGGGCGACTGGGCGCGGCTGGCCGACGTGAACCTGGTGCAGGCGCTGCTGATCTGGGCGCTGCTGCTGGTCTACGTGTCGGGCTGGCAGCTCGTCGTCGTGCACCGGCGCACCGCGGTCTACGAGGCGCTGCTCGCCGAGGCGGTGCACCCGCGAGACGTCGATGGGCGCTCTGTGCCGGTCCGCACCGGCGCAGCGAAGCAGGCCGACGCGGACCTGGCCTGATCGAACCGGCTGCAACGTTCAGCCCGTGACCGATGGCGTGCGCGGCGGCGTCGCAAGTCGCGTATGGTCGCCGTGTGCTGCGGCAGGGCGGCGAGCGACCGGTGCGTTCGCGCATCCGTGTTCGCCGCGACCGACGCGGTCCGTCATGAGGCGAAGGGGACAATCGAATGATCAGAGCGGTCATCCTGGCGGCCGGGCTCGTCGCCGCATTGCCGATCGCGGCCGCACCGGTCAGCGGTACGCTGGAGATGCGCTGGGGCGATCCGCCGCCCGGCAGCGCGCAGGCCGCGCGTTTCGAGGTCGGCGTGGTCGACGCGGACGGCCGGCGGCACGCGATCGACGCCGACAGCGCATTGCGCGCGTCGGGCGACCTGTTCCGCCAGATCGGCCGGCCGGTGACGGTGACCGTCGCCGAGGACGGCCTGCGCGACGGCAGGCTGCGTGCCGAGACGATCATGCCTTACGGCCCTGTGCTTCCGGCCGGCGGCGTGACCGGCTCCAGGCCCTGGGCGACGCTGCTGTGCCGCTTCGCCGACGTGCCGGCGGAGCCGAACCCGCCGAGCTACTTCGAGACGCTGATGTCCGATGCGCAAGGCCGGCTCGATCACTACTGGCAGACGGTGTCCTACGGCAAGGTCGACATCGCCGGCAGTGCGGTCTACGGCTGGTTCACGCTGCCGCATCCGCGCAGCCACTACATCCCCGACGGCGAATCGGCCGACCTGCTCGCGCTGTTCCAGGACTGCACCGGCGTCGCCGACGCGACGGTCGACTTCTCGAACTTCGTCGGCATCAACACGATGTACAACGCGGACCTGGACTGCTGCGCCTGGGGCGGCAGCCTGTGGGCGGCGCTCGACGGTCCGGCGCGCAGCTGGTACGTGACCTGGGAGCCGCCGTGGGGCTATGCGAACCAGGCACCGCTCGCGCACGAAATGGGCCACGGCTTCGGTCTGCCGCACGCGAACAACTCCGACCGCGACGGTGACCCGTACGACAATCCCTGGGACGTCATGAGCGGGGCCTGGTACAACGTGACGTTCGATTCGACGTTCGGCTGGCAGCCGCAGCACATCGGGATCTGGTCGCGCGACCATCTGGGCTGGGTCGATCCGGAGCGTCAGCTCGTGATCGACTCGATCGGCGTCCACGAAGGCATCGTGCTCGACCGGGCGAGTCTGGCCGATTCGTCGGACGTGCAGATGATCAAGGTGACGATCCCGGGCGCGCCGGCATCGCGCCACTACCTGATCGAGGCCCGCGTGCGCACGCCGCTGTACGAAGGTGCGCTGGCCGGCGACGCGGTGATCATCACCGAGGTCGACGGCACGCGCGTCGAGCCGGCCTGGAGCGTCGATGCCGACGTTCCGCCGGCCGACGTCTCGAACAATGCCGGCTCGATGTTCGTCGTCGGCGAGAGCTGGACCGCGCCCGACGATGCGATGCAGGTCGACGTCGTCGGCCGCACCGACGAGGGCTTCGTGCTGAACGTCCGCCGCGGCGTCGACGCGGTGTTCGCCGACGGCTTCGACTGAGGGCCGCGCCGCCGTTGCCGGCGGTTGCGGCAACCCCGCGTAGGATCGCCGCTCCCGACGCCGCTGCGGCGTCGCCGCGAGGACTTGAGGATGGCGTCGGTATCGCCGGCCCGGCGGCCGGAACTTCGCATCGGCTGCGCCGGCTGGTCGATCCCGGCCGCGCAGGCGCAGCGCTTCCCCGATTCGGGTACGCATCTGGCGCGCTACGCCGAGGTGTTCGACGCGGTCGAGATCAATTCCTCGTTCTACCGCCCACACCGTCCGTCGACGTACCGGCGCTGGGCCGAGTCGGTGCCGGCGCGGTTCCGCTTCGCGGTCAAGATGCCGCGCCTGATCAGTCACGATCACCGCCTGCGCGCGGCGGCCGACGAGGCGCTGGCGCCGTTCCTCGACGCGGTCGCCGAGCTCGGCGATCGCCTCGGCGCGCTGCTGCTGCAGCTGCCGCCGAGCCTGCGTTTCGACGTCGCGGTCGCCGAGCGCTTCCTGCAGACGCTGCGCGCGCGGCACACCGGGCCGGTGGCCTGCGAGCCGCGTCATGCGTCGTGGTTCGATGCGCCCGCGACGGTGCTGTTGCGCCGCCACCGCATCGCGCGCGTCGGCGCCGATCCGGCGCGCGTGCCGCGCGCGGCGCTGCCGGCTGCCGATCGCAGCGTCGAGTACCTGCGCCTGCACGGCTCGCCGCGGATCTACTACGACGCGTACGCGCCGGCCGCGCTCGATCGGATCGCGCAGCGACTGGCGCGTGCCTCGGCGCGCACCGACACGCGCTGGTGCATCTTCGACAACACCGCGCTCGGCCACGCGACGGCCGATGCGCTCGCGCTGATCGAACGGCTGCGCGCGCACGCGCGCGGCTGATCGGCACACGCATTCGACGAGGATCGCCACGCTGCGCACCGGCGCGGGTTACGATGCCGTGCCGTTCCCCACCGCGGCCGTCGCGATGCCGCGGCGCCGCCGCCGGAGCTCGACTCGTGCCGCACTACGCCGGACCTTTGCTGACGCGCCCGCTCGCCGACGCGCTGCATGCCGCGCGCGCCGCCGGCGCGGCTTCGTGCGAGGGCTCGTTCGATCTCGGCCGCACGCAGCAGCCGGCGCGGATCGCGCCGGAGCGTTGGGCGTGGCGCGAGGTCGAGTATCCATACCCGGATGGATTGAAGCCGCGCACGATCTACGTCTGGGACGGCGCCGACTTCGTGCCGGCTGCGCGCTACGGCGGATCGCTGATCAAGCTGGTGCCGACCGACTGGGGTGCGCCGACGTTCGAGATCGACGGCATCAAGATGCTGCCGACCGCGCAGGTCTCGCCGTTCGAGGACGCGCGTCGCAAGATCGCGCTGATCGAGCCGCGCGGCAAGCGCATCCTCGATACCTGCGGCGGCCTCGGCTATTTCGCCGCGGCCTGCCTCGAAGCGGGCGCCGCTGCGATCGTCTCGTTCGAGAAGAACGCCGACGTGCTCTGGCTGCGCACACTCGATCCGTGGTCGCCCGATCCGGATGCGCCCGAACACGCGGGCCGGCTGCAGCTGCGTCACGACGACGTCGCAACGGCGATCGCTTCGATCGACGCGGCGTCGGTCGACGCGATCCTGCACGATCCGCCGCGCTTCGGCATCGCCGGCGAGCTCTACGCGCAGACGTTCTACGACCAGCTCGCGCGCGTGCTGCGGCCCGGCGGCCGCCTGTTCCACTACACCGGCATGCCCAATCGCCTGACCAGCGGGCGTGATCTGCCGCGCGAGGTGATCCGCCGGCTCGAGCGGGCCGGCTTCCGCGCGCAGCCGGCGCTCGACGGCGTGCTGGCCGTGCGCGCGCGGCGCCAGCCGGCTTAGCGATCGTTTATCGACTGGCCGGCACACTGCGCGCGCCCCGACACCATGCGAGCGCCCATGATCCGCCAGCGGCGATGCGTTCCCGATCCGGACACCCTCGATCTGCCGCAGGTGCTCGCCACGATCCACGGCGAAGTCCGCGAACGCTTCGGCTGCGGCGGCCGCGTCGCCGACGACGATCCGGCGCTGGCCGCGGTGCCGGCCGAGCGCTTCGGCATGGCCGTGGTCACGCTCGACGGCGAGCTGCACACGGTCGGCTCGGCGCGTGAGCCGTTCTCGATCCAGAGCGTGTCGAAGGTGCATACGCTGACGCTGGCGCTCGACGCGGTCGGCGACGCATTGTGGGAGCGCGTCGGCCGCGAGCCGTCCGGCAATCCGTTCAATTCGCTGATCCAGCTCGAGTACGAGAACGGCATTCCGCGCAACCCTTTCATCAACGCCGGCGCGCTGGTCGTCGCCGACGTGCTGGTCTCGCATCTGCGCGATCCCGAGCAGGTCGTGCTCGACTTCATGCGCGCGCGCGGCGGCAACCCGGACATCGGCCGCGACAGCGCGGTGGACGACCGCACGCGCCGCGACAGCCATCGCAACCGCGCACTGGCGCATTTCATCCGCAGCTTCGGCAATCTCGTCAACGACGTCGATCGCGTGCTGGCGCTGTACTCGTTCCAGTGCGCGCTGCGCATGGACTGCGTCGATCTCGCGCGCAGCGTGCTGTTCCTCGCCGATCGCGGCCGCTGTCCGTCGTCGGACGATCCGGTCACCAGCGCCGAGTTCGCGACGCGGATCAATGCGGTCATGCTGACCTGCGGCACCTACGATGCGGCCGGCGAGTTCGCGTTCTACGTCGGCCTGCCGGCCAAGAGCGGCGTCGGCGGCGGCATCGTCGCGGTCGTGCCCGGCGTCATGAGCCTGTGCGTCTGGTCGCCGGCGCTCGACGAGAAGGGCAATTCGCTGCTCGGCGCCTACGCCTTGCATCGCTTCACGCGGATGACCGGGCTGTCGGTGTTCTGAGCACGGCGGCTGCAACGGTGGCCGGCCTGCGCGATACTCGCGCGATGCGCCCGATCCCGACGTTCGCCCTGCTGCTCGCATTCGCGCTCGCATCGCTCGGCCCCGCGCGTGCCGAGCCGCCGGCGCTGGCCGAGATCGTCCTGGTCCGTCACGGCCACTACGATGCCGATCCGAAGGCCGAGGAGACGCTCGGACCGGGTCTGTCGCCGATCGGCGTCGCGCAGGCGCGGCTGGCCGGTGCGCGGCTGCGCGGCGAGGTGCCGTTCGACGCCGTGCTGGTCAGCCCGATGCAGCGGGCGCGCGACACCGCCGCGTCGATCGGGCTGGAGATGCCGGACGCGCGCTTCACGGTCGTCGAGGACCTGCGCGAGTGCACGCCGCCGACGCGCCGGACCGAGGTCACGGCCGAGGAGACGCCCGAAGCGCTCGCCGCCTGCAAGGCCCAGCTCGATCGCGTCTTCGCGCGCTATTTCAAGCCGGCCGACGGCGGCGACCGGCGGCGGCTGCTGGTCTGCCACGGCAATGTGATCCGCTACCTGGTGACGCGCGCACTCGGCGTCGACGGCACGGCCTGGCTCGAGATGTCGGTCGGCCACGCCAGCATCACGCGGATCCGCGTCGAGGCGGACGGGCGCTACAAGGTGATCGCGGTCGGCGACGTCGGCCATCTGGCGCCGACGCTGCGCACCGGCGCCAGCGGCGATGCGACGCGCAGCCTGGCGATTCCGGCACTGTCCGAGCGCTGAGCCGCCGCCGGCACAGGCCGCGAGCCGTCGCGAGCACCTGCGGCGATCCCGATACGCCGGCGTATCCGATCGGACCTGTCCGGTCGTGTCAGCTTGTGACAGGCATCGAGTTCGATCGCGTCGCCGGCACGCGTCGATGCGCGCCGGCGCGGTCGCCGGCCGCACGGGTCCGGTTGGCCCCATTGTTGCTTGGCTCACCCGGACGTCGACAGCGCGACGGACATCCACCACGGTCGATCGCATGGGGTATCGGCGCAATCGCAAGCACTGGGACGACGCCCTGGCCCAGGTCGATCCGACCCGGTTCGAGGCTCTGCTCGCCGCGTACTACCGCGGTGCGGGCTACCGTGTCGAGCACGTCGGCGCGGACGCGACCGGCCGCCGCTACGACGGCGGCATCGATCTTCGCCTGTACCGCGACGCGAGCTGCCGTCTGGTCCAGTGCAAGCGCTGGAACGCGTTCCAGGTGCCGCACAACGCCGTGCACGAGCTGCTCGGCATCGTGCTGACCGAAGGCGCCGACGACGCGATCCTGGTGACCAGCGGCGACTTCACGGCCGCCGCGATCGAAGCGGCGCGCAAGAGCGGCCGCATCGAATTGATCGACGGCCTGGCCGTACGCGAGATGCTCGGACCGGACGCGGCCGCCGCCCAGGCACCGCCGCTGCTGCGGCTCGCCGCCGACGCCGGCCATCGGCCGCGCGTGCGACCGCGCCCCTCGCGATCGGCCCCGCTGTGGGCGCTGCTGCGCGCGCTGCTGGTGCTGACCGCCGGCGTCGCGATCGTCGTCGCGGCGGCGCGCAGCATCACCGGCTCGGCGCAGCCGCGCGTCGCGTCGAACGAAGCCGGCGCCGCGACGCGCGGCGGGCCCGATCCGGCGCCGTCGTCGGCAGCCGCCGTCGAACGGCGTCCGCAGCAGGCCGGCCAGCCGCTCGATCCGCTGGCGCTGGTCGGCCATCGCACCGCGGCGCAGATCGCCGCCGTGGCCGGCCGTCCCGACCTCGCCGCGCAGCACATCGATGCGATCGCGACCGACGTCATGCGCAGCGCGCGTCTGCCCGATGCGCGGCGGCCGATCGATCGCGAGTCGGCGCGCGTCGCCGCGCGCGACGTCGAGGGCGTGCGTTCGGCGGTCTGGCTCGACCGCACGCATCTGGCGGTCATGGTCGATGGCGCCGTGCATCGCAACGAGAAGACGATCGACCGGGTCTGCCTCGCACTCGAGCCGCTCGGCGACACGCTGGCGGTCGTCGTCCACGTGCAGGACGTGACTGCGCGCGATGCCGACGGTGCCGCGACGCTGTCGCGCAACTGCCAGCTCGCGTTCGGCCAGCGCGCCGCGTTCGAGCGCGCGCGCGAGGTCGACGTCGTGCCCGAGGCGACGCGGACGCAGTTCAAGGCTATGCAGCAGCGCTGAGCGCGCGCGACCGCGCGGCGGCATCGCGGGAAGAACGGTCGCGCCGCCGTCGGCGGCGTCGATCGCAGGGTGGGGACAGGACAGGTCCCGCTCTGGACATCGGACCGACGCGGCCGGAGCAGCATGCGGCGGCTGCGAGGAGACGCCGGGCGCAGCCGCGTTCGGCGGTGATGCGAAAGCGGGACCGCCAGGTCCTATCACAGAGAAGGTGCCGCCTGCCCGGTACCGGTGCCGGTGCCGATGTCGGCGTGGCGCCGGCCGCGCGCGCCGAGACGTTCCATCGAGCCCGCACGCGTGCGTCGCGACCGGCACGTGAGCCTCGGCCCCGCATGCGGCGGCGACTGGCGCGTCTGGTTTGCGCGTGCGCTTACAATCGCCGGGCGGCATCGCCGCGTCGCCTCGAACGCGCTCTCCGCATCCGATGTCCCCGATGACGCAACCTCCTGCCGCCGCGCGGCGCTATCGGCTCGACGATCTCCTCGTCGACCTCGACCGTCAGCGCGTCGAGCGCGACGGCGTGCCGCTCGACGTCGCCGGGCTGAGCTTCCGGCTGCTCGCGTTCCTGCTCGAGCAGGGCGATCGCGTGGTCAGCTTCGACGCGCTGATCGACGGCGTCTGGGCGCCGGCCGTGGTCGGCGAGGAAACCGTCACGCAGCGCGTCAAGCTGCTGCGCCAGGCGCTCGGCGACGACGGCCGCCAGCCGCGCTATCTGCGTTCGGTGCGCGGCGTCGGCTATCAGCTGTGCCGCGCGGCCGAGCCGCTGCCGGCGGCCGCTGCGGCAGCGACCGAGGCGCCGGCGACGCCGCCGATGCGGCGAGGCCGTGCATGGCGGTTCGCCGCCGCCGCTGCGCTCGTGCTGATCGGCGCCGTGGCGGCCGCCTGGCTCGCCACGCGCGAGCATGCGGTGCCGCCACCCGACGACGTGCTGGCGCGCGCGCGGCACTACGCCGACATCGGCCAGCACGAGAACAACGAGCGCGCGATCGCGCTGTACGAGGACGTGCTCGCGCACGACCCCGACGCTGTCGCGGCGCAGGTCGGCCTGAGTCTCGCGCTGAGCGCGCGCGTGTGCCTCTACAACGGCGCGCCCGACCCGGCCGGCCGCGCCGAGGCACTGGCGCGCGCGGCGATCGCGCGCGATGCGCGCGACGCGGCGGCCGTCAATGCCCTGGCCTATGCCGAGGATTGCCGCGGTCGCATCGACGCGGCGCTGGCCGGCTACCGGCGCGCGTACGCGCTCGATCCGCGCGGCCGCGCCGCGAGTCTGGCCTCGGCCGCGCATCTGCTCGCGATCAAGGGCCGGCTCGCCGAGGCGCTCGAGGCCAATCTGGCGGTCGGCGGCGAGGCATCGCGGCTGCGCTTTCTCGAGATCCAGATCGCGCGCAACCTCGAACTGCTCGGCTTCACCGCGGCCGCCGAGGCGCGCTACGCGCGTGCGTTCCGCCTGTATCCGGACAACGTGTTCGCGAACGTCGCCTATCCGCGCTGCCTGTTCCTGCAGGGCCGCTATGCCGAGGCGCAGGCCGCCGTCGACGAGGCGCTGCGCCGGCCGCTGCATCCGGATCTGTACGTGCTGGCCGGCGAGCTCGCGCTGCTGCGCGGCGAGGCCGGGAACGCGCAGGCCGCGTTCGAGCGCGCCGCCGAGCTGCGCCCGCATGCCGGCTGGCCGAACCTGCTCGCGCAGGTCCATGCCGCCGGTCGCCCCGATCCGGCCTGGCGCGAGGCGCGCCTGGCCGCGATCCGTGCCGCGATCGCCGATGGCGACCGCTGGCCCGAGACGCAGCTGGAGATCGTCGTGCTGCAGCTCGCCGCCGGCGATCATGCCGCCGCACTCGATGCCCTGGAGGCCGCGATCGCATCGGGTTTCAGCGACCGCGCCTATCTGCAGAACTCGCCGCTGCTGCGGCCGCTCGCGGCCGAGGCGCGTTTCGCGGCCGCCGTCGACGCGGTCGGCCGCCACGTCGCGGCCGAACGTACGCGCGTGCTCGCGGCGGACTGGCTGCCGCCGGATCTGCTGTCGGCGTTGCCGGCACGCGCGCCGTGACCGGGCCACCGTTCGCGACGGCGGCCCGGTTCCCGATCGACCGCTATCGAGCGGGCCGCGGCCGGCGATCCGAGGTCGCGTAGCGGCGGCGGCCGGCTCGCGTCGGCGGCGACTCGGCGCGGCGGCGGATCCGCCGCCGATCCGGTGAGATCGATACCGGCGCTGCGCTCGCGTCAGCGCGCCGGCGCCGGCAGCGCGGCCAGCACGACGTCGCGGAAGATGCCCTGCGACTGCGGATGCGCGAAGCGCTGGTTGTAGGCGCTGCTGGTGATCACCGCGACCAGGTCCAGCTCCGGCACGATGAACACGTAGTTGCCGCCGTTGCCGGACATCGCCCAGGCCGGCTGCTGCTTGCCGCCGTACGGAAAGCGGAAGCGCCAGATCTGGTAGCCGTAGTCGGCGTCGTCGCGCGCCTGCGCGCGCACGGTCAGCATCGCGCGCGCCCAGGCCTTGGAGATCACCGGCTTGCCGCGCCACTGGCCGTCGGCGCGCAGCAGCTCGCCGAGCTTGGCCAGGTCGCGGCTGCGCAGACGCGTGCCGCCGCCGCCCATCGCGGTGCCGTCGGGCGCGAGATTCCACTGCGCCGCGCCGATGCCGAGCGGCTGCTCGATGGTCTCGCGCGAGAACGCCGGCAACGTTCGGTGCGTTGCGCGCTCGACCAGCGCGCCGAGCAGGAACGAGCCGGCCGTGCAGTACGAGAACGCGCGCCCGTGCGGACTGTCGGCCGGCCTGGTCTCCCACGGCGCGAAACCCTTGATCGGCAGGCCCAGCGCGAAACCGATCCAGTCCTCGCCGACGTACATGCGCTCCTCGTGGCCGCTCGAGAACTGGTTCTCGTCGTTGCATTCGAGCAGCGAGCTCATCGTCAGCAGATCCTCCACGGTGATCGCGTCCTTGCGCGGGTCCGGGTGCCCGAACGGCCGACGGTCGGCGAAGTACGGCGCGACGCGCGCCTGCACGTCGGGGATCAGGCCGCGGTCGATCGCGGCACCGACCAGCAGCGCGGTCAGGCTCTTGGTCAGCGAGCGCGTGTCGTTGAGGCGGTCGCGCGCGCCGTCGTTGAAGTAGCGCTCGTAGACCAGAGCGCCGCGATGCGCGACGAGCAGGCTGGTGACGCCTTTCCAGGTGCCGTCGGCGATGTTGCGCTCGGCGGTTGCGAACGGGGCGAGATCCCACCCAGCCGCGCGCGCATCGGCGACGGTCCAGCCGTCATCGGTACGCTCGGGCACGGTGTAGTCGGCCGCGACCGCGGCGGTCGGCAGCAGGGCCGCGAGGAAGAGGGCAAGGTGCAGGCGCATCGGAACTCCGGATCAGGAACGAGGAGCCCGCAGTGAAGCCCTGCGCCGAATGAAGTGCCGGAAGCTTCGCTGAAGAATCGCCGCAATTCGCTGAAAACAGGCCCTTCACCGATCCCACTCATGTCGCACGCCCTCGTTTTCGCCCTAGCCTAGGCCCGGCCCGGCCCGGCCTGGCCTGGCCTAGGCCTCGGCCTAGTCTGGCTCTGGCTCTGGCTCTGGCTCTGGCTTTGGCTCTGGCTCTGGCTCTGGCTCTGGCTGTGGCTGTGGCTGTGGCTGTGGCTGTGGCTGTGGCTGTGGCTGTGGCTTTCGCTGTTGCCACTGCTCTTGCTCTTGGCTGTTGGTGCGCCTAAAGCGAGCCGAGCATCGCAGGTCGGCCAGGCCGAAGAGCTGCCCCGTGTTTGAGCGAAGCGAGTTGGGGCAGCGTGCCTGGCCGACCGAGAAGCGCAGGGCACCGGCGCGGCGCAGCCGCGGCGGCTCGCGTCGGCGCAGACGGTTTTGGTGACTTTTGACAAGACAAAAGTCACCCGCTCGCGCAGCGAGCGGAAGCTCTTGCTCTGAATTGCTTTGCTTGATCTCTTCTGAAGATCGCCAGGTCGAAAAGGCAAGCTCAAATCCGCATCGACATCGAAGCTCGAGTGCTTCAGATCATTCCAAGGCAACGGCCGTAGAAAGAGCCGAAAAACCGAGCAACCCAGCAGCCAGCAAGAAGGACGATCGCACGACAGCCCCCCAACGAAAAAGGGAGCAGCCATGCCGCTCCCTTTTCTTTCGAGCCCAGCGCAGCGCCCTCAACGGCGCCACCCCGCAGACCCTCAGCGCCGGAAGATCGTCCAGGCCGCAGCGGCCAGGCCGAGCATCAGCAGCAGCAGGCCCGACAGGTTCAGCGACGGCACCGCCTGCGCGGCCGGCGGCTCGCCGCTGCCGGCCAGCACCGTGAAGCCGTTCGGCAGGCTCGCATTCTGGTCGCCGGCCGCATTGGTGCCGGTCACCGTGCGCGGGCCGGGCGTCGCGCCGGGCGCGATCGCCAGCGTCGCGGTCGCGGTCGTCGCGCCGGTCGCGGTGAGGTTCGACACGGTGATGCCGTCGCCGAACGCGACCGCCATGCCGTTCGCGAAGCCGGTGCCCTGCAGCGTGACCTGCAGCGTCGCGCCGACCAGGGCGGCCGGCGGGGTGACCCGCGTCAGCGTGAACGGATCGGTCGGCGGACCGCCGCTGCCGGTGACCTGGAAGCCGTTGCGCAGCGTCGCGGTCAGCGTGCCGCCGGCGTTGACGCCGGTGACGTCGCGCGGGCCGACCGTCGCGTCGGCGGCGATCGTCAGTGTCGCGGTCGCCGTGGCGGCGTCGACGACGGCCAGGTCGGCCACGCTGATGCCGCTGCCGAACGACACCGACATGCCGTTCGCGAAGCCGATGCCGCGGATCGTCACCGGCACGGTCGCGCCCTGCGCGCCGCTGACCGGCGTGACGCTGGTGACGTCGAACTGCGCGATCGACGGAATCTCGCCGAACGAGGTCGCGGCCAGGATCGTCACGCTGGCGCCGGCGGCGAGCGTGCGGTTCCACTGCAGCGCGGCGCCGTTGTCGATGCAGCCGGTGCTGGCGATCGCGCCGTCCAGGTCACCGTTGCCGATCTGCGACCAGACCGTGCTGTAGCCGGTGCCGGTGTAGCGGTCGGCCGGCGTCTGCGGGATGTAGAGGATGAAGTAGCTGGCCGGCGAGCCGCAGTCGCTGCCGCCCGGGCTGCTCGAGGCCGCTTCGCGATACGGGATGCCGCTGTCGCTGGCGGCCAGATAGATGTCGCCGCCGAGGTAGATCTGCACGGTCTGCGGCGCCGCGCCGGTATTGGTCAGCGTGAAGCGCTTCGTGAAGAAGTTCTTGCCGTTGACGTAGCGGACCTCCTGACGGCTGGTCAGGCCCGAGCCGCCGAGCGCGGCCTCGACGGTCACGACGAACGGATCGGCTTCCGAGCCGGTGCCGGCCGGTCCGCTGATCGCGCCGGCCGAGTACGGCGTGACGGCGCCGAGGCTCGAGGTCGCCGTGCCGGCCGGATGGCCGCCGAAGTCCGGCGTGTACAGCGTGCCGCCGGCGCGGACCATCCAGCCCATGTCGGCCAGGCCGGTGGTCTGCGACGGGAAGATCTGGCCGGAGCCGGGCACCTGGTCGTTGACGATCTGGAACGAGTGCTCGGCGCCGACCAGCACCGTCAGCGGGCTGCCGGCGATCGTCGCCATCGCCGGCGCGTCGCCGCGCCGTGCTTCGACGTAGCCGGCCTTGGTCGCGAGCGCCGGGCCGGCGATCACGGCGAGCAGGGCGGAGGCGGCCAGGGCGAGCCGGCGTCCGGTGGAGGGCAGGGGAGGTGCGGTCATGTCAGGGGTCCTTCGGGTTGCAGAAAAGTCGTATGTGGTCCGCGCGCAGCCGGCTGCCGCCGCACGGCCGCGCGTCGTGGGGAGAGCCGGAGCCGGGCGGGCGCGGGATGCGCTCAGCCGAGCGGCGGATCGGTGCCGGCGCGTCGGACCGCGGCCTGCGGTCGTGCGGACGCCGCGGCGCCAGGGGAACGCGGCGGCGAGTTTCGGAAAGTCGTCGGGTTCATCGGCGAGCGGATCGTGGAGGCCGGCGGTGACCGGGCCATGACGTCGGAGCCGGCGGACTATGGCGGCCCGGACGGCCCGCCGCATTCGCCGGCGATTCGGTAACGGTTCGCCGTCGATCCGCGACGGGCGCGCAGCGGGACGAACGGCACGCAGTGTAGGCAGCGCGCTGCGCTTCGGGAGCGTCCGCTGCGCGCCGTGGACGATTCGTGGACGAAAAGCCGGCGTCGCGTGCGCCGGCGCGGCGTCGGTGAGGAACATCACGCCGGGATCAGGCCGCATCGTTCTTCGTCGAAATGGACGTGAACAGGCGACGAACGTCGCGGATCAAGCCATTCGAAAGGCCGTTGCGCTGTTGCATGGCGATCAACCCGCCGCGGCGGGGGGCGAGGCCGCGTCCTCGGTACTGGAACGCTCCGGACTCGATACGCGGACGCGCGAACGCACGACATCGGCGTGTCAGGCATGGTTTTCGGCTGCGTTTGGAGCGCGATGCGAATGCGTCGGCGGCCACCGTCACGCGATCGTCACGGCCTCGCCGGTCCGCCGGGCCGGCCTCGTCCGAGGACACTCCCCGCCATGCTCCGATCGCCGCCCGTGTTCCGATCCGTACGACCCGTCATCGCCGCGCTGGGATGCGTGCTCGCGCTCGGCGCGGCCGGACCGGCCGCCGCCGAGGCGCCGATGCGTCTGCGCGAGCTGCCGTATGCGGGCCTCGGCGCGCCGCAGCCGTCGCGGATCACCGCCGACGGCACCGTCTACGGCGCCGACATGACCTCGGGCAACACGCTGCGCTGGCTGCCCGAGGCCGCGGCCGCCGAGGATCTCGGCGGCGGTCCGACGTTCGGCCTGGTCAACATCACGCCGCTGGCCAATCCGGACGGCACGACGATCGTCGCCAACTACATGCGCGAGGACGGCGAGATGCTGGTCTCCAACCCGCGCGTCTACGAAGGCATCTTCGGCTGGACGATCCTGTCCGGCATGGACCAGATCAGCTCGCTCGCGATGGGCCTCAGCCGCGACGGCAGCCAGGTCGTCGGCTACGGCGGCGATCCGGACCTGCCGTTCAAGCCGTGGCAGTGGGATGCCGACCGCGGGCAGCGGATGCTGCCGGTGCCCGACGGCATGCACGGCGGCGAGGCCTGGGCCGCCTCGGACGACGGCCGCATCGTGGCCGGTCACGTCTCGGTGCTCGGCACCGACGAATGGGGCTGGCCGACACGCTATCTGTACGGCACGCGCTGGGTCGACGGCGCGATCGAGCTGCTCGAGGACGCCGGCGGCCACACGCTCGGCCAGGTCGTCGCCTGCAATGCCGATTGCTCGGTGCTGATCGGCGGCGGCTACGGCGGCGAGCCCGATCCGCACCCGGATCGCGGCCGTGCCTGGTACTGGACCGAGGCCGAGGGCGCGGTCTACCTCGACACCTCGGGCCTGCCGGCCGGTGCGATGGCGCCGTACTACGCGATGGCGATCAGCGCCGACGGCACGGTGATCGTCGGCACCTATACCGAGCAGGTGCAGACGCCGTTCGGGGTCGTCCTCGTCAACAAGCCGTTCCGCTGGACGCGCGGCGGCGGCGCCGAGTGCCTGATCGAGCGCATCGCGGCCGGCGGCTACGCATTCGGCGGCGACGGCTGGGAGCTGGTCGCCAACTCGGTCTCGGCCGACGGCAGCCATGTGCTGCTGAACGGCATGGACGCCGACTACGCGCTGCATGCCGCGGTGCTGACGTTCGATCGCGACGGCCTGTTCGCCGACGGCTTCGACTGAGGCCTCGTCCGCCCGCCGCGCCGGAGCCGGTGCCGCGGTAGCGGCGCGGCGCCGCGCGGGCCGTGCCGCACGCATTGCGGTGGTCCGGCGGCACGCGCCGTGACCGAGCGCCGAACCGGTCCCGGCCGAATGCGGCGATCGGCGCGTGATCCCTGGCCCGGTCCGGCGCCGTATGTGGGAGGGAATCCCTACGGAGCCCGACCATGCGTCTGTCGTCCCTCGTGCTGATCGCCTGCTGCGCATCGGCATCCGCCCTCGCCGCCGACGGCGGTCTCGATGTCGCCTTCGGCGACGCCGGCCGCCGCTCGTTCGGCTTCGCCGAAACCGATCAGGTCCAGATGCGCGCGTCCGCGCGCAGCGCGCAGGGTCGTCTGTGGCTGTTCGGCGAGGCGCCGGACGACCCGGCCGCGCTGTTCATCGGACGCATGGATGCGGCCGGCCAACCCGATGCCGGCTTCGGGCCCGGCGGCGACGGTCGCCGCCGCACGCCGCTGCCGACCAGCCTGATCGCACAGACCGAGGCGCTGGCGCTCGACGGCGCGGTGCTGCAGGCCGACGGCAAGCCGATCGTCTTCGGCGGCCTGCGCGCCGTGCCCGGCGAGACCGGCGCCTATCCGGCGATCGTCTGCCGCCTCGCGGTCGCCGGCAGCTTCGACGCGAGCTTCGACGGCGACGGCTGCCGGACGCTGCGTGCCTCGATCGCCGACGACGAGGTCTGCCGCATCACCGATGCGGCGGTCGGCGCGGACGGCATGATCTCGGTGGTCGGCAACTGCACCGCTCGCGATCGGACCGAGCGTCCGTTCGTCGCGCGTCTGACCGCCGACGGCGCGCCGGACGCGGGATTCGGCGGCGGTACCGGCCTGGTGCCGGCGCCGGCGTCGCTGCCCGGCATCGAGAGCCAGCATTACGAGGCGCTCGTCGTGCGGCCGGATCGGCGCATCGCCGTGCTCGGCCAGTTCCTGTCCTCCAGCGGCAACGCGCTCGACCTCGAGCTCGGCCTGGTCCAGTTCGACGCCGCGGGCGCGCTCGATGCCGCGTTCAACGGCAACGGCATGCGCCTGTTCGCGTTCGATCTCGGCGCCGACGACGCCGACCGCGCGCGCGATCTGGTGCTGCGTCCGGACGGGCGGCTGCTGGCGCTCGGCGATGCGACGCTGGCCGATCCGCCGATGACGGTCGCGCTGCTCGCCGGCGCGCTGCCGGACGGCACGCCGGACGGCGCCGTCGGCAGCGGCGGCCGGCGCATCGAGGACGTCGACGGCACGCTCGGCGCGAACGCCGCGCTGGCGTCGCTCGAATTGGACGCGCAGGGCCGTGCGCTGATCGCCGCGCGCGAGGTCACCGGCCAGCCCGACGCGATCACCGACACCGGCACCGACTTCTGGATCGGCTTCCCGCGGACGGCCGAGACCAATGCGGAGAATCAGTTCGTCAGGCTGCTGATCAGCAGCGACCTGGCGACCACCGGCACGATCGGCAATACCGCGCTCGGCATCGCGATTCCATTCGCGACCGTGGCCGGCGCCGCCACCGAGATCACGCTGCCGATCGCGCTGCAGAATCCGGCGGGCCTCGGCCTGCCGCTGCCGCTGGCGGTGCACGTCCTCGCGCAGGCGCCGGTCAGCGTCGTCGCGATGAACGGCCGGCGCTACTCGCTCGACAGCTTCGTCGCGACGCCGACCGACCGCCTCGGCCGCGAGTACCGGCTGATGGCCTGGGGCGACGGCCTCGGCCCCGGCAGCCAGCTCGTCGTCACCGCCGTGCAGAACGCGACCACGGTCTGGATCACGCCCGCGGTCGCGGTCGCCGGCCATGCCGCCGGTGTGCCGTACGCAATCACGCTGCAACGCGGCGAGACCTACCATCTGTGGATCAACGATGGCGCCGGCGCGGACCTGAGCGGCACCCATATCGTCGGCGACAAGCCGATCGCGGTGCTCGGGGGCCATACCTGCGCGCGGGTGCCGGCCGGCGTCGAGTTCTGCGATCTGGCGATCGAACAGCAGCAGCCGGTCGAGGGCTGGGGCACGCGTTTCGTCTTCACGCCGAGTCCGCTGCTGCCGGGCGGCGAGAACCTGCGCGTGCTCGCGCACGAGGGCGACACGCGCGTGTGGCTCGACGGCGTGGCGGTGGCCACGCTCGACGCCGGTGCGACCTACGACGTGCTGCGCAACGCGCCGGCCGTGGTGACGACGAGCCGGCCGGCGGCTGCGGCGAAGCTCGCGCCGAGCTGCGCGGTGCACGGTCTGCCGGACTGCTACGGCGACCCGAACATGGTGCTGCTGCCCTCGACCCGGCAGTGGTCGGCGCGCCAGCACGTGGTGGTGCCGCCGCCGCCGTTCGGAATGCCGACCGATCAGCGCATCACGCTGGTGGTGCCGGCCGCGCGCATCGACCAGGTGTTCTTCGACGACGTGCCGCTGTCGCCGGGCCTGTTCACGCCGATCGGCGACGGCAGCTACGCGGTCGCGACGCTGGTACGCGCGCCGCGCAGCTATACGGTCTCGTCGCCCGAGCCGATCATGGTCGCGGTGGACGGCTACACCGGCCGACAGGGGCACGCCCATACCGGCGCCGGCGCGCCGTTCCTCGAGGTCGGCACCGCGACCGGCAGCGCCGACGACGCGCTGCTGCGTCTGACCCCCGGCCTGGCACGCGACCGCTGTTTCGGACAGAACGGCCGCGTGACGATCGATCACACCAGCCACGTCGGCGGCGCGACGCCGAGCGTCGACACGGTGGTGCGCGCGTTCGCCGACGGCGGCGGCGTGCTGGTCGGCAGTGCGGTCCGCAACAGCCAGAGCGGCGAGCGGCGCCTGCTGGCCTACCGGCTGATCGCCGAGGCGCTGTTCTGCGACGACTTCGAGGAGTAGCCCGCCGCGCGCTGTCTTCGCGCGCCCGGGCTCAGTGCCCGCGCGCCGCGATCGCCTCGCCGGCGGCGTGGCCCGACGCCCAGGCCCACTGGAAGTTGTAGCCGCCGAGCCAGCCGGTGACGTCGACGACCTCGCCGATGAAGTAGAGGCCGTCGAAGAGGCGTGACTGCATCGTGCTCGACGACAGCTGGTCGGTATCGACGCCGCCGAGCGTGACCTCGGCGGTGCGGTAGCCCTCGGTGCCGCTGGCGATCAGCGGCCAGGCACTCAGCACGGCGGCGGCTTCGCGCAGCTGCGCGTCGCCGTACTGCCGCATCGGTCGGTTCGGCAGCCAGACCTCGCACAGGCGCTGCGCGAACCGGCGCGGCATGACCTCGGCCAGCACGGTCTTCAGTTCGGTCGCCGGCCGCTCGCGGCGTGCCTCGAGCAGCCAGCGGCCGACATCGCGATCGGGCAGCAGGTCCAGGCGCAGATCGTCGCCGGGCTGCCAGTACGAGGAGATCTGCAGGATCGCCGGTCCGCTGACGCCGCGGTGCGTGATCAGCATCTGGTTGCGGAACGCCGCGCCGTTGCAGCGCGCCTCGACCGGCAGCGCGACGCCGGCCAGATCGGCGAGGCGCTCCTGGTGTGTGCCGCTCAGCGTCAGCGGCACCAGGCCGGCGCGCGTCTCGCGCACCGCGTGGCCGAACTGCCGCGCCAGCGCATAGCCGAAGCCCGACGCGCCCATGCTCGGGATCGACAGGCCGCCGGTCGCGACGACCAGGACCGGCGCGCGATACGGTCCCTGGGCCGTGTCGACGCGGAAATGATCGCCGTGGTGCCGGACGCGCTCGATCGGGCAGGCGACCTGCACGTGCACGCCGGCCGCCTCGCATTCGTCGAGCAGCATGCGCACGATCTGCTTGGACGAATCGTCGCAGAACAGCTGGCCGAGCTCCTTCTCGTGCCAGGCGATGCCGTGGCGGTCGACCAGGTCAATGAAGTCCTGTGGCGTGTAGCGCGCCAGCGCCGACTTGCAGAAATGCGGATTGGCGCCGAGGTACTGCGCCGGCGAGGTGCCGGTATTGGTGAAGTTGCAGCGCCCGCCGCCCGACATCAGGATCTTCTTGCCGGGCTTGTTAGCGTGATCGAGCACGCGCACGCGTCGGCCGCGGCGGCCGGCCGCGATCGCGCACATCAGGCCGGCCGCGCCGGCGCCGAGCACGATCGCGTCGAGGTCGGCGGCGCTCATGCCGGTCCGGTGCCGCCGCTGCGCGGGCCGGCGCTCGCGCACGCCCGCGGCCGGCCGGCGGCGATCGGAGCGATAGGCGCGTGCGGCATCGGTGCGGCCGGTCTTCGAAGGGGGGCGGCATTGTAGGCCAGGCGCCGTGCGGTCGCAGCGAAAGGCCGCGCTCGCTCGCGACGCCGGCGCTGGCGAACCTGTCGATCGCGCCGGCGCCGACCGCTGGTCGATCGCCGGAATCGGTTCGATCAGCCGCGCGCGCCGCCGCGGCCGGTCGTCCAAGCGCCGATCGCCATCGCCACGCTCGGCAAGCGCGCGCGATCCGGTTAGGCTGACGGCTTCTTTCCAGCGGGAGCGTTCGCCATGACCTTCGTCGTCGTATCCAGCCACGAAGACGCGAACGGCAAGGACCTGCAGCAGCCGGGCGATTCGGTCGCGGTGTTCACCGCGCAGGGACCGGCGCAGGCGCGCTATGCGGCACGCCTGGCCGCGATCGAGGCGCAGGCACGCGGCGAGACGCAGGCGGCCGGCAGCACCGGCTGGGTCGCGCTGCTGCAGCTGCCGATCCCGGCCGCCGACGTCGACGAGGCACTGGAGACGCTCGAGATCGTGATCGAGGAGACCGACGACGTCGAAGGCGAGCTCGGCGATCTGATCCTCGACTACCACGGCACCATCTACGCGCCGACCGGCGACCGACCGTTCGCGCGCGAGCGCGCGATCGACAATCTGCAGGCCTGGCTGAGCTGAGCGCGCGGCCGCCGGTGGCTGCCGATCTGCACCGGTTCTGCAAGATCGGCTGTTAGGTTCGGACATCCCCCATTCGGCAGGAGCGGCGCGATGCAGACCTCGATCCGGTTCACGCGTGCGGCGGTCGCGATCGCGACGCCGTCGTACTGGCTGCGCGGCATGCTGCTCGCGCTGCTCGGCTGCTTCGCGTCGGCCGGTGGCGCACGCGCGCAGGACCTCTACGACACCACGGTGCTGCGCAATCTGGCGCTGACGTTCCACGACGCGAACTGGCTGAGCCTGCTGCGCGCCAACTACGACACCGGCGTCTACATCCTGGCCGATCTCCAGGTCGAGGGCGTCACCTATCCGAACGTCGGCGTACGCATCCGCGGCAATACCTCCTACACGGCGCTGCCGGCCGGCTCGGAGAAGTTCTCGCTGAAGCTCAAGCTCGACCAGGTCGATCCGGATCAGGCGCTGTTCGGCTACCAGACGCTCAATCTCAACAACGGCTTCCACGACCCGACCTTCACGCGCGAGGTCGTCTACAACAACTACGTCGCGCAGTTCATACCCAATCCGCGCGCCAACCACGTCACCGTTTCGCTGAACGGCCAGAACTGGGGCGTCTACATCAACGTGCAGCAGCCGAACAAGCGCATGCTGCGCGACTACTTCGCCGACGACGACGGCCTGCGGATCGCCTGCTCGAACAATCCGAACGGACCGGGCCTGGCCTACAACGGTCCGAACGCGTCCGGCTACGGCGCCTACGAGATCGACGACGACGGCGGCCTGGCCGACCCGTACGCGCCGCTGATCGCGGTCGCCGATGCGCTGTCGAACGGCGCGCTGTCGAACTGGTCGGCGATCGACGCCGTGTTCGCGGTCGACCCGTCGATCTGGTCGGTCGTGCTCGAGAACGCGCTGACCGACGACGACAGCTACGTCAACAAGGGTTGCGACTTCATGACCTATCGCGACCCGGTCGACGGCCGCATGCACCTGCTGCAGCGCGACGCGAACGAGTCGTTCACCGCGAACTGGTCGCCGACCTACCACTTCAACGCCGCCAACAAGCCGGTGCTGAGCCGTCTGCTGTCGGTGCCGGAGCTGCGCCAGCGCTACATGAGCCATTACCGCACGGTGCTGCGCGACATGAACTGGGACACGCTCGGCCCGGTGTTCGCCGCGCATCGTGCGCTGATCGACGCGGCCGTGCAGGCCGATCCGAAGAAGCTCTATTCGTACACGCTGTTCCAGAACAACTTCACCAGCAACGTGACGCTGCCGTATTCGGGCCCGGCCGGCGGCAACCTGGTCGGACTGCAGCCGTTCGTCACGCAGCGCGCCGCGACGCTCGGCGCCAACGCCGAACTCGTCGCCGCCGGCCCGACGATCAGCGCCGCGCAGGCCTCGGCCGTGTTGCCGTCGCCCGGCCAGACCGTCTACGTGACGGCGACCGTCGCGGCGGCCGGTGCGCCGGTGTCCGGCGTCGAGCTGTTCTACCGGCCGAGCCCGACCGGCACCTATGCCCGCGTCGCGATGCGCGACGACGGCGCTTCGGGCGACGGTGCAGCCGGCGACGGCGTCTACGGCGTGGTGCTGCCGGTTGCAGGCATCGCCGGGCAGCGTGTCGCCTGGTACGTCGCGGCGACCGCGTCGAACAGCCATGCCTCGGTCAGCTATCTGCCCGAGCTGACCGAGCGCGACGCGAACACCATCGAGTACGTCACCGGCGGCAGCGCCGGCCTGCGCATCACCGAGTGGATGTATGCCGGCGCCAGCGGCGAGTTCATCGAGTTCACCAATCTCGGCGATACGCCGATCGACCTGGCCGGCTGGAGCATCGACGACAGCAACGCGGTGCCGGGCACGTTCGGTATCGGCGCGCTCGGCACGGTCGCGCCGGGCGCCTCGGTGATCGTGACCGACAGCGCGGCCGAGACGTTCCGCAGCGCCTGGGGACTCGGGCCCGAAGTCGCGATCCTCGGCGAGCTCGGCGTCGCCGGCGGCAACAATCTCGGCCGCAACGATCAGATCCATCTCTACGACGCGAGCGGCGCGCTGGTCGACCGGCTCTACTACGGCGACGAGACCTATCCGGACACGATCCGCACGCAGAACGCGAGCGGCCAGCCGCCGTGCGCGGCGATCGGCGCGAACGACGTCGCCGCCTGGCAGCTGTCGGCGGTCGGTGACGCATTCGGCTCGATCGCGGCGAGTTCCGGTGACGTCGGCACGCCGGGCCGCTACCCGCTGAGCTGCAGCGGCGGCGAGACGATCTTCGCCGACGGCTTCGACTAGGAGGCGCCGGCGCGGCTCCGCGGCGGCGATCGCGCTGCGCGACCGCAAGCCCGTGGCGCGACGGCGGTCGTTCGATTGGCGCGGTCTCGATCGCCGGGCGATCAGCCGCCGTCCAGCAGGATGATCTCGCGCTCGTGTGCGTCGAGCGTGATGCGGCCGCCGTGATCGCGGGCCAGCGCGATCAGTGCCGCCATCGCCGTCAACTGGATCGTCGGGCGTCCGCCGATGCGCATCGGCACCGGCATGTCGTCATCGGCCGCATGCGCCAGCGCTGGCTGGAAGTGGAAGCCCAGGGTGGAGAGACGCTCGATTTCCTCGGTGCTTTCGTAGAACAGCTTGGTGGTCGTGACCGCGAACTTCACGAACGGAACCTCGATACGGCAGATGCGACTGTCGCCGTCGCTGCATGGCGAGGCGCTGCGCATCCTAGTGATGCCGCGCGGCGTGATGTGACGGCTCCGTCACGCTTGCGCGTATCACGCGCGGCATGACACACAAGTTGACGCGCGCACGATCGCAGAGGCGATGCATCGCGCATTGCGCGGTGTCGACGCTGCCGCTGGCGCTCGCCGCCTCGCGCGTGCCGCGCCGCCTCACGCGATCGCATCGGGGTATGCGGGCCGGCTCCGACCACATGCTCCGCTCGCCGTCGACGCCACGCCGGCCGGCACGATGCCGCGCTCGGCTATGCTGCGCGGCGTCCGCATGGAGAGATCGATGATCGCGTCCGATCGGTTCTATTCCGCCTTCGACGCCGGCCTCTGCGCGGTCGGGCTGCCGGCCGCGTTCCGGCGCAGGCGCGGCACGCCGTCGCGATACGACTGCACGCTGCCGGGCGGGACGCTGGCATTCTGGTTCCAGGTCAACCCGAAGGCCTCGGCGATTCCGCATCAGCCCGGCGAATTCCGGCCGTCGATCGCGGCGCCGGATCGCGGCGATCACGACGACGCGACGGTGTCGTGGTACCAGTATGCCGACGCGGCGATGATCGCCGCGTTCCTGGCGCAACAGGCATGCGTGCGCGACCGCGTCGCCGCGCAGACCGAGTTCGAGCTCGACATCTGGCGCGAGCAGCGCGACGTCAGCCTGCGCACGATGCAGTCCTTCATCGACCTCGGTCTGCGACCGGCCTGGCCCGACAGCGGGCTGTACTACCTCGACGAGTCCGACGCGCACGCCTGGGGACGCCTGATCGGCACCCAGCTGCCGGTCTGGATCGAGCGGTACGCGGCCATGCCCGAGACACTCGAGGCCTACATGAGGCGCGTGCACTGGGGCGAGCGGAGCGACTGATCGCGCCGCAGCCGCGCATCGTGGCCCGTGCGCGCGGCGTTTCCCGTGGACACGGCATCCCCTGTCCATAGGAGTGCCCGATGTCGATCGCGACGATCATGCCTGCCGCCTGGCTGCGGCGCCGTTGGCCGTGGCTGGCCGTAGCGATGCTGGCCGGTCCGGTCGCGGCGGCCGATCAGGTCGGCGCGTTCCGCAACCTACTGCTGCGCAATCCGTATGCGGATCCCGCCGGCGGCAACTTCGGACGCGGCATCGTCGGCGGCGACTTCGACGACGACGGCGTCGACGACCTCGCGATCGCCGAAAGCGGCAGCACGCGCCTGCGCATCGCGCTCGGCGCCGCGTGGAACCTGCCGACGACCAGTCCGGTGATCCCGTTCCTGCCTTCGACGGTCACGACGCCGTTCCAGTCCGGCGTGCTGGCGAGCGGCGATTTCGACGGCGACGGCCGCGACGAGATCGCGATCGGCCATCCGTTCGTCAGCGTCGGCGGCGCCGCCGGTGCCGGCACGGTCTACGTGCTCGACCGCGCCGCCAACGGCACCTGGTCGGTGCAGGTGACGATCCGCGCCGGCGGCACGTTTCCCGGCAGCCCGGTCGCGCAGGCGCACCTCGGCAATGCGCTGGCCGTCGGCGACTTCGACGACGACGGCTACGACGATCTCGCGATCGGCCTGCGCGGCCAGGTCGTCGACGGCCAGAGCGGCGCCGGCGCGGTCATGGTCGTCTACGGAACGGCCGGCGGGCTTGCCGCGCCGGGTGCGCGCCTGTTCGATCGCAGCAACGACGGCCTGACGTTCGCGCCGCGCGAGAGCGACCGCTACGGCTGGGCGCTGGCGGCCGGTGATTTCGACGACGACGGCTACGACGAGCTCGTCGTCGGCGTGCCGAACGCGACCTGCCCGAACGGGACCGATCGCGGCGGCGGCGTGGTCGCGCTCGCCGGCTCGGCGGGCGGCGTGGTCACCAGCGCGACGCGGATCTGGCGTCCGGGCGTGCTCGGCATCGGCGGCGACTGCGCGACCAGCGGCGGTTTCGGCAGCGCGCTGGCGGCCGGCGAATTCGACAGCCTGATCGTCACGCCCGACGATCTGGCGATCGGCGCGCCGACGACCGCCGGCGGCGGCGCCGTGCACGTGATCTATGGGTCGTTCGACGGGCTCGACGCGGCGCGCAACCAGCGCCTGACGCCGCCGGTCCGTCCCGGCATCGACTCGTCCGCTGCGCGCTTCGGCCAGGTGCTGGCGAACGCGCGTCTGGCCTACGAGTGCGCGTTCATCACCTGTCTCGGGCACAGCCTGGCGATCGGCGCGCCGTTCACCGACGTCGACGGCGTCGATGCGGCCGGCGCGGTCTGGCTGGTCATGCCGCTGCTCGGCGAGAGCTCGCTCGATCCGGCATCGATCCGGCCGATCCTGCCGAAGGCGCCGCTGCGCATCGCCGGGCCGCACGCGAACGAGCAGTTCGGCGCGTCGCTGGCGGTCGGCGATTTCAACGACGACAGCCGCACCGATCTGGCGATCGGCGCGTATCTGTACGACGAGGCCGACGCGACCGATGCCGGCGCGGTCCAACTGCTGTACCAGAGCGACTATCTGTTCGTCGATCCGTTCGAGTGAGGCGGGGTGGCCTCGCCCGGTTCCGGTTCGCCGCGGCCTTCGGACCACGGCAGGATCGTCAGCCGCGGCCACAGCGCGCGCCAGCGTGCGGTCTTGCGCCGGTACAGCGCCGCGGTCACGTACACGCGGTTGGCACGGACGACGGGCCGCAGCAGGTCGTCCGTGCCGTACGGCGCGACGATGCGCAGCCGCGCGCCGGCGGCCTGCACGCCGATCGCCGCCGCGGTCGTCGGAAACGTCGCGATCGCCTCGCGCACCGACCGGTACGGCGCGATCGCGCGGCCGAACCGCTGCGCATACCACTGATGCACGCGCGCCTGGTTCTTGACGTCGACGCGGACCGGCAGTCCGCCGAGGTGGGCTGCGATCCGCTGCGCATGAGCCGACTCGGCGTCCGGCGACAGGTCCGTAGCGTCGAAGTAGACCAGGTCCAGATCGGCGATGCCGTGCGTCGCCGCGAATCCGAAGCGATGATTTCACCAGGCCTGCGCGAGCGCGCTGCCGGACAGCCAGGCATCGGGCAGTTGCAGCGCCGGCCAGCGCGCGAGCAGCGGTCCGATCCACGGATGCGTGCGCAGCACGTGGCCGAACGCGAGCAGGGCGGGCGCATCGAATCGGCTCATGCCGGCAGCGTCGTCGATCGCGCGCGCGGCGGCAACCGCCGCGCCGATCCGCGCCCGCTCAGCGTTCAATCCAGCGTGACGACGACCTTGCCGCGCGTATGGCCCTGCGCGACGTAGTCGATCGCGGCGGCCACGTCCTCGAGCCGATAGCGGCGGTCGATGACCGGCCTGAGCGTACCGGCGCGCGCCATCGCGGCCAGCGTCTGCAGATCGTCCGGATCGAGCTCGGCCAGCATCGTCGTCACGTTCGCCTGGACGAACGGCGCGCTCAGCACGGCCAGCAGCGAGCGGCCGAGCGGGCCCAGCCACGGATCGCGCTTGGGGCCGCCGATCAGCACCAGGGTGCCGCCCGGCTTCAGGACGCGCCGCGTATCGCGCAGCGAGTGATTGCCGACGTTGTCGAGGATCAGGTCGTAGCGTTCGGATCGCGCGGTGAAGTCCTCCTGCGTGTAGTCGATGACGTGGTCGGCGCCGAGCGCGCGCACCAGATCGACGTTGCGCGTGCTGCACACGGCGGTCACCTCGGCGCCGAGCGCCCTGGCGATCTGCACCGCGTAGCTGCCGACGCCGCCCGATGCGCCGTTGACCAGTACCTGCTGTCCGGCACGCAGGCCGCCGGCGTCGCGCAGGCCCTGCAGCGCGGTCGTCGCGGCGACCGGCACGGCGGCGGCTTCCTCGAAGCTCAGCTGCGGCGGCTTGGCCGCGATCATGCGCTGCTCGCGCACGAGCACGTAGTCGGCCAGCGCGCCGCTGCGCGCGCCGAACACGTCCTGGCCGACCGACCAGCGCGTGACGCGGCTGCCGACCGCCTCGACCGTGCCGGCGAAATCGACGCCGGCGCGCACCTCGTCGGGCCGGCCGAAGCCGGCGGCCAGCCGCATCACGTAAGGCCGGCCGGTCATCTCGTGCACGTCGAGCGGGTTCAGCGCGGCTGCGCGCACGCGCACCAGCACCTCGTCGTCGGCCGGCACCGGCTTGCGGATCCGCGCCAGCCGGAGCACGTCGCTCGACCCGTAGCAGGCATGGATCACCGCACGCATCGCGTCGGGCCCTTCGACATCGGGCGCGGGCGCCGGACATGGTGCGTCGTAGCGGATCGCGACCGCGAGCGCGGCGACGCCGACGATCACCGCGACGAGCAGATGACGGACGATGCGTTTGATTCGGGCCATGGCGGCGAGGGCTCCCGTGTCGGCCGCGGCGCTGCCGCGGCACCGGCACGAAGGCGCCGGCGCAGCCACTATCGGCACGGCGGCCGTCGGCCGGCAGCGGCGACCGGACCGGCCGCGGCCGGCGCGGTGCGAACGGCAGCCCGCGCCGACGAGCCGCGCCGACTGCCGGTCGTCGCGCGCGGGTCTTCTTGCGCGAGATCTCGCTTTGGCGCTGAACGAAGGCGCAGCCGCGCGGCAGGCTGCGATTAACCGGCCGGCGCCCAAGCTGCATCGATGAGCATCCGCATCGGCATCTCCGGCTGGCGCTATGCGCCGTGGCGCGGCAACTTCTATCCGAAGGACCTGCCGCAGCGCGGCGAGCTGGCGTATGCGGCCGGCCTGCTCGACAGCATCGAGATCAACGGATCGTTCTATTCGCTGCAGACGCCCGAGCGCTATGCGGCCTGGCACGACGACACGCCGGCGCGCTTCGTGTTCTCGGTCAAGGCGCCGCGCTACATCACGCACATCCTGCGCCTGCGCGAGGCCGAGAAGGCCCTGGCCAACTTCTTCGCGTCCGGCGTGCTGCGCCTGCGCGCCAAGCTCGGCCCGATCCTCTGGCAGCTGCCGCCGTCGCTGCGCTACGACGCCGCGCAGCTCGACGCGTTCCTGCGCCTGCTGCCGCGCGATACCGGCCAGGCGCTGACACTGGCGCGCCGGCGTGAGGTCTCGCGCATGCGTGGCCGCAGCGCGCTGGCGATCGACCGCGTGCGGCCGCTGCGGCACGCGCTCGAGGTGCGCCACGAGAGTTTCCGCGATCCGGACTTCATCGCCCGGCTGCGCCGGCATCGCGTCGCGCTGGTCGTGGCCGACACGGCCGGGCGCTGGCCGTACCTGGAAGACGTCACCGCCGGCTTCGTGTACCTGCGTCTGCACGGCGACGCCGAGCTCTATACGAGCGGCTACGGTGACGCGGCGCTGGACCGCTGGGCCGAGCGCATCCGCAGCTGGGCGCACGGCCGCGAGCCGGTCGATGCGCAGCGCATCGCCGGGCCGGCACCGCGCCGGTCGCATCGCGACGTGTACTGCTACTTCGACAACGATGCCAAGGTGCGCGCACCGGTCGATGCGCAGGCACTGATCGCACGGCTCCAAGCGCGGTAGCGGCAAGGGCCAGGTCCGCGCGATTCCGCCGCGCATGCCCGGACCGCGACCGGACGAGGTGGCCTTTCGCGTGGGCGTCGCGGCCACGCGCGCCGGCGGGCGCCATCCGCGGCAGGACCCTGTCGCGTACCGCATCCGCTGCGTGCAGGGCGTCCGTCATCCCGATGTCCGTCCGCGTGGGGTAGATTGGAATGCCGTCACCGCCCACCGGCGCGAATGGCGGCGTGGTGGCCGCTCGCCGGCCGCGGAAGCCGGCGGACACGCCGCTGCGCGATCGGCGAGCCGAACGCCGCGGCCGCGTCGTCCGAGGACCTCAGATCCAGACCGATCGACCGTCGATGCCGATGAATCCCAGCAAGGCCGACACGATGCGCAGGCCGGGCACCGCGTCCGAGGTGTTCGGCGCGTTCCTGATCCTCGGGCTGACCTCGTTCGGCGGCCCGATCGCGCATATCGGCTACATGCGCGAGGCGTTCGTGCGGCGCCGCGGCTGGCTCGACGAGGCGCAGTTCGCGCAACTGCTGGCCGTGTGCCAGTTCCTGCCGGGACCGGCCAGCAGCCAGCTCGGCTTCGCGATCGGTCTGTCGCGCGCCGGCGGCTGGGGTGCGCTGGCCGCGTTCGCGGGATTCACGCTGCCCTCGGCGCTGCTGATGGTCGGCTTCGCGGCCGTGGCGCCGCGGCTCGGCGGCGGCATCGGCGCCGCGGCGCTGCACGGCCTCAAGCTGGTCGCGGTGGTCGTCGTCGCGCATGGCCTGCTCGGCATGCTGCGCCAGCTGACGCCGGATGCCCCGCGCATCCTGATCGCCGCCGGCGCGGCCGCGCTGGTGCTCGTCGCCGGCAGCGCCTCGGCGCAGCTGGCCGCGATCGCGCTCGGCGGCGTGCTCGGGCTGTGGTGGTGCCGCCGTCTGCGCGCGCCGTCCGTCGCGAGTGTTCCGCTGCGCTACGGTGCTCGCGGCGGCGCCATCTGTCTCGCGCTGTTCGTGGCCGGCCTCGCGGCCGCATGGTCGGTGCCGGCGTCCGAGGTGCCGACCGCCGCCGGCATCGCCAGCGCGTTCTACCGCGCCGGCGCGCTGGTCTTCGGCGGCGGTCACGTCGTCCTGCCGCTGCTGCAGCACGGCGTGGTCGACACCGGCTGGATCGATGCCGACGGCTTCCTCGCCGGCTACGGCGCCGCCCAGGCCGTGCCCGGTCCGATGTTCTCGCTGGCGGCGTATCTCGGCGCCGAGATTCCGATCGGCGCGCCGGCCGGCGTCGGCGCCGCGATCGCTGTGTTCGCGGTATTCGCGCCGGGCTTCGTGCTGCTGCTCGCGGTGCTGCCGGTCTGGGCGCGACTCGCGCGGCATCCCCTGGCCGCCGGCGCGATGGCCGGCGTCAACGCCGCGGTCGTCGGCCTGCTCGCGGCGGCCTTCTATGATCCGGTCTGGACCGAAGGCGTGCAGACGCCGGTCGATGCGCTGATCGCGGCGATCGGCTTCGCGCTGCTCGCGTTCGCACGCGTCTCGTCGCTGTGGATCGTGCTCGGCTGCGTCGCCGCAGCGGTCGCGGCGGCCGCGCTGCACTAGCGCGGGACAGCCGCCGGCCGCGATCGTGGCTCGATGTCGAGGCAGGACGGCTCCAGGTGCGTCTTTTTACGCGGAATTGACGGCCGCGGCGCGGTTGCGCATGGCGGCTTTACGCGCGCCACGACCAGACTTTCGCGGTCGGCGGAACCCCTTCCGCCAGGATCGCCGCGATGTCCTTCGATTCGTTCCCACATGCCTCGACGCGTGCCCGCGTCGTCTCTCCGCTCGCGGCCGCTGCATTGCTGGCGGCAGCTTCCGCGGCCGACGCGATCGGCTTCAGCGGCTCGGCCGCGTTGACGAGCGACTACGTCTGGCGCGGCACCACGCAGACCCGCGGCGATGCGGCCGCGCAGGCCGGCTTCAAGGCGGCCGGCGATGGCGGCTGGTACGGCGCCGTCTGGGGTTCGACGGTCGAGTTCGCGCCGGACACCGGAGCGAGCAGCGAGCTCGACCTCGTGCTCGGCTGGAGCGGCGCGCCGGCCGCGGATTGGGCGCTGGACCTCAATCTGACGCATTACCGCTATCCGTCCGCGGACGTCGATCTCGACTGGACCGAGGCCATCGGCGCACTGACCTGGAGGCAGCGCGTCTGGCTGCAGCTCGGCTATTCGAACGATGCGCTCGCGAGCGGCGGCGCCGGCGTCTATGCGCAGCTCGGCGCGAAGTGGCCGCTCGGCGATCGGGTCCGTCTCGAAGCCGCCGCCGGCTACTACCGACTCGGCGCGGCCTCCGAGGACGGCTACGCGCATGCGCAGCTCGGCGCGATCTGGGCGTTCGATGCGCCGTTCGAACTGCGCCTGACCGCCCACGCCACCGACGGCGCCGCCGAGACGCTGTTCCCTGACCTGGCCGGCTCGCGCGTCGAAGCGTCGCTGCAGGCTGCCTTCTGAGTGCGCCGCGATGATCGAATGCCTGTATCTGCTGCTGGGCGCAGCGGGCGTGCTCGCCGGCGCCGGCCTCGTGTTCCTGCTGATCACATGGCGCGTGCGCGCCGCGACGGGCGGCCGTCATGACTGAGGGCTTCCTCGTCTTCGCGCTGGCGATCGCATTGGGCTGGCCGCTCGGGCGCTACCTGGCCGCGGTGATGCGCGGCGCGCCGGTGCCGGGCGACCGGTTCTTCGGCGCGATCGAGCGCCCGATCTACCGGCTGCTCGGCGTCGATCCGGCGCAGGGCATGGGCTGGAAGGCCTATGCGACCGCTTTCCTCGCCAGCAATGCCCTCGTCGGCGCACTGGCCTGGCTCGTCCTGATGACGCAGGCCTGGCTGCCGCTCAATCCCAACGACGCGCCGAACATGCGCTGGGACCTGGCGCTGCATACGATGGTCTCGTTCCTGACCAATACCAATCAGCAGCATTACTCGGGCCAGGTCCAGCTGTCGCATCTGGCGCAGATGACCGGCATCGTCGGTCTGCAGGTGGTCACGCCGATGATGGGCCTGGCCCTGGTCGTCGCGACGCTGCGCGGCCTGTTCGGCGGGCGCGCGGCGATCGATGCCGCTGCGCCCGGCCGCGAGTCCGACGTCGGCGACCACGAGGTCGGCAACTACGACATCGGCAACTACTGGGCCGACGTGATCCGCCCGAGCGTGCGCGTGCTGCTGCCGCTGTGCCTGCTGTGGTCGCTGGCGCTGACCTGGCAGGGCGTGCCGTCGACGCTGCAGGGCGGTCCCGTCGCGGTGCCGGTCGACGCGTCGGCCGGGATGCCCGCGCAGAAGATTCCGGTCGGTCCGGTCGCGGCGATGGTCGCGGTCAAGCAGCTCGGCACCAACGGCGGCGGCTGGTACGGTCCCAACAGCGCGGTGCCGCTGGAGAATCCCACGCCGCTGTCGAACCTGCTCGAGATGCTCGCGATCGTCCTGCTGCCGGTCGCGATCACGTTCATGGTCGGTGCGTTCACCGGTCGCCGCAGACTGACGGCCCTGGTCTTCGGCACGATGCTGGCGATGTCGCTGGCCTCGACCGGCGCGGCGCTGTGGTCGGAGAGCGGCTCGGCCACGTCAGGCGACGTCGCGCTGATGGAGGGCAAGGAGGTGCGCTTGGGCGCCGCATCGTCGGCGCTGTGGGCGGCCGTGACGACGCAGACCTCGAACGGCTCGGTCGACGCGATGCACGACTCGCTGGCGCCGCTGACCGGACTGGTCGCGATCGCCGACATGCTGATCAACGCGATCTGGGGCGGCATCGGCTGCGGCCTACAGCAGTTCCTGGTCTACCTGCTGCTCGGCGTGTTCGTCGCCGGCCTGATGACCGGCCGCACGCCGGAGCTGTTCGGCCGCAAGATCGAAGCGCGCGAGGTCAAACTGCTGGCCGTGCTGGTATTGCTGCAGCCGCTGGTGCTGCTGGTCTTCACCGCGATCACGCTGGCGCTGCCGTCGATCGCCGGCACCTCCAATCCGGCGTTCCACGGCATCAGCCAGGTCTTCTACGAGTACGCCTCGGCGTTCGCGAACAACGGCTCGGGCTTCGAAGGCCTCGGCGACGCGACGCCGTGGTGGAACCTCAGCACGACCGTGGTCCTGCTGCTCGGCCGCTATCCGGCACTGATCGTCCCGCTGGCGATCGCCGCCTCGCTCGCGCGCAAGCGCGTCGCGCCGGAAGGCCCCGGCACGCTGCGCGTCGAGACGCCGACCTTCGCACTGACGCTGATCGCCCTCGTGCTGATCCTGACCCTGCTGCAGTTCATGCCGGTACTGGTGCTCGGCCCGATCGCCGATCACCTGGCCCTGCCGGCGCTCTGAGACCTTCCCCATGAGCTCAACGATCGCTACTCCGCGCCACGCCGGCCGCGCGCCGGCCCTGCTCGATCGCGCCGGCTTCCGTGCCGCCGTCGTCGGCGCGTTCGCCAAGCTGGCCCCGCAGCACGCGTTCAGGAATCCGGTCATGGCCGTGGTCTGGCTCGGCACGCTGTTGACGGCCGGCCTGACGCTGGCCGGTACGGCGGCGCCCGGCATCGGCTGGGCCGTGACCGCGCTGCTGCTGGTGACCGTACTGTTCGCGAACTTTGCCGAGGCCATCGCCGAGGCGCGCGGCCGCGGCCAGGCCGCGTCGCTGCGGCGCGCGCGCAAGGATCTGGTCGCGCGTCGCGTCGAGGCCGCGCAGGGCGGCGCCGAACACCGCGTGCCGGCGGCCGATCTGAAGCCCGGCGATCACGTCGTCGTCTCGGCCGGCGAGCAGATCCCGGCCGACGGCGAGATCGTCCGCGGCCTGGCGACGATCAACGAGTCCGCCGTCACCGGCGAATCGGCACCGGTGCTGCGCGAGGCCGGCACCGACCGCAGCGGCGTGATCGGCGGCACCCAGGTGCTGTCCGACGAGATCGTGGTCCGGATCACCGCCGAGCCCGGCCACAGCTTCCTCGACCGCATGATCGCGCTGGTCGAGGGCGCCAACCGGCAGAAGACGCCGAACGAGATCGCACTGGGCCTACTGCTGCTGACGATGACGCTGACGTTCGTGATCGTCGTCGCCACGCTGCCGTTGATCGCCGGCTTCGTCGGCGCGAAGCTCGATCCGCTGCTGCTGATCGCGCTGCTGGTCTGCCTGATTCCGACCACGATCGGCGGCCTGCTGCCGGCGATCGGCATCGCCGGCATGAACCGCGCACTGGCCGCCAACGTGCTGGCCAAGTCCGGCAAGGCGGTGGAGGTGGCCGGCGACGTCGACGTGCTGCTGCTCGACAAGACCGGCACGATCACCCACGGCGACCGCCAGGCGACGCATTTCCATCCGCTGGCCGGCGTCGATCGCGAGCTGCTGCGCGACGCGGCGATGCTGGCTTCGCTGGCCGATCCGACGCCGGAGGGCAAGTCGATCGTGCGGCTGGCGCGCGAGCAGGGCGCGCAGCCGGCCGAACCGCGACACGCCAGGTTCGTCGCGTTCAGCGCACAGACGCGGATGTCCGGCGTCGACCTCGGCGAGGACGCCGGCGCGACGCCGCGCCGGATCCGCAAGGGCGCGGCCGACGCGATCGAGCGTCACGTGCACACGCTCGGCGGCGCCGTGCCGGTCGAACTCGCCGCGCGGGTCGAGCAGGTCGCGCGCAGCGGCGCGACGCCGCTGGTCGTCGCCGACGGCGCCCACCTACTCGGCGTGATCGAGCTGTCCGACGTCGTCAAGCACGGCATCCAGCGCAAGTTCGCGCAGATGCGCGCGATGGGCATCCGCACCGTCATGATCACCGGCGACAACCCGCTGACCGCCGCCGCGATCGCCGCGGAGGCCGGCGTCGACGACTACATCGCCGAGGCGCGGCCGGAAGACAAGCTCGCGCGGATCCGTCGCGAGCAGGCCGAGGGCCGTCTCGTCGCGATGGTCGGCGACGGCACCAACGACGCGCCGGCGCTGGCGCAGGCCGACCTCGGCCTGGCGATGAACTCCGGCACGCAGGCCGCCAAGGAGGCCGGCAACATGGTCGATCTCGATTCGGATCCGGCCAAGCTGCTGGACGTCGTCGAGATCGGCAAGCAGCAGCTGATCACGCGCGGCGCGCTGACGACGTTCTCGCTCGCCAACGACGTCTCCAAGTACTTCGCGATCCTGCCGGCCCTGTTCGCCGCAGCGATTCCGTCGATGCAGGCGCTGGACCTGATGCGGCTGTCGAGCCCGACCCATGCGGTGCTCGCGGCGCTGATCTTCAACGCGATCATCATCCCGCTGCTGATCCCGCTGGCGCTGCGCGGCGTGCGCTTCCGCCCGGCCGGCGCGACCGCGCTGCTGCGCCGGAACATGCTGGTCTACGGCGTCGGCGGCGTGCTGCTGCCGTTCGCCGCGATCAAGCTGATCGACCTGCTGCTGTCCGCCGTCGGCGCTGCCTGAGGAAGCCCATGAACACGTCCGCCGCAACCCCCGGTCTCTGGCGCGCCTCGCTCGCGCTGGCGCTGATCACGCTGCTCGGCTTCGGCCTGTCGTACTCGCTGCTGGCGACCGGCGCCGGCCGACTGCTGTTTCCGGCGCAGGCGTCCGGCAGCCTGATCGAGCACGACGGCCGCGTGATCGGCTCCGTGCTGGTCGCGCAGCCGTTCGCCGACGATCGCTACTTCCGTCCGCGTCCCTCGGCCGCGAACTACGACGCGATGGCGCTGGCCGGCAGCAACCTGGCACGGACCCATCCGGACCTGCGCATGCGCATCGACGCGGCGCGTGCGGCCGTCGCGGCGCGCGAAGGCGTAACGCCCGCGGACGTACCCGGCGATCTGGTCACCGCATCGGGCAGCGGCATCGATCCGCATCTGTCGCCGGCCGCCGTCCGGATCCAGATCGCGCGCGTCGCGCGGGCGCGTGGACTGACCGTCGGCGAGGTCGAGCGCGTGGTCGACGCGCAGACCGAGCCGCCGCAGTGGGGAATCCTCGATGCGCCGCGCATCAACGTGCTGACGTTGAATCGGGCACTCGATGCGCAGGCGCGCGGGACGGTCCGGAGCGCACAATAGCGCCATGACCGTCCCGCGCGAGCGCCAGGCCGACGCCCTGATCGACCATCTGCAGCGCGAGCGCGGCGGCCGGCTGACGATCTTCCTCGGCGCCGCGCCCGGCGTCGGCAAGACCTATACGATGCTGTCGCGTGCGCGCGAGCTGCGCCGGCAGGGGCGCGACGTCGTCGTCGGCATCGTCGAGACGCACGGACGCGGCGAGACCGCGGCGCTGACCGAGGGCCTGGAGATCCTGCCGCGCCGGCGCGTCGCGCATCAGGGCCGCTGGCTCGAGGAGATGGATCTGGACGCGCTGCTGGCGCGGCGGCCGCAGATCGCGCTGGTCGACGAACTGGCGCACCGCAATGCGCCGGGCAGCCGCCACGAGCGCCGCTGGCAGGACGTGATCGAGCTGCTCGACGCCGGCATCGACGTCCACACGACGGTCAACATCCAGCACCTGGAAAGCCTCAACGACGTCGTCCACCGCATCACCGGCGTGCGCGTCGGCGAGACCGTGCCCGACCTCGTGTTCGACCGCCTGCGCGACATCGTGCTGGTGGACCTGCCGCCGCGCGAGCTGATCGAGCGCCTGCACCAGGGCAAGGTCTACCTGCCCGAACAGGCGGCGCAGGCGCTGCAGGCGTTCTTCTCGCCGTCGAACCTGATCGCGCTGCGCGAACTGGCGATGCAGACCGCGGCCGATCGCGTCGACAGCGATCTGCGCGAGGACCAGGCCGCGCGCGGGCTGCCGGGCCTGCGGCTGCGCCGCCGCGTACTGATCGCGATCGACGGCCTCGGCCAGTCGGAGTACCTGGTCCGCGTGGGGCGGCGCATCGCCGAGCGTCGCGATGCGCCGTGGAGCGTGGTGACGGTGCAGGCGGCCGACGCCCTCGACGCGACGCGTCAGCGCGAGATCGACCAGGCGTTCGCGCTGGCGCGCCGGCTCGGCGCGGACACCGAGGTGCTGCGCGGCGCGCGCATCGCCGATGCGCTGCTCGACCACGCCGCGCAGAACGGCGCCTCGACCGTGGTGCTTGGACGCACGCGCGAGCGGCCGCTCGCGCGCATGTTCAACCGCACGCTGACCCAGCAGATCCTGCAGCGCGGCGCGCACTACGAGCTGGTCATCATCAGCACGCCGGAGGCGCGTGCGCGAGCGCGGCGCGCCGCGGCGAGTCCGCACCGCTGGTGGTCGCCCGGCGATCTCGGCTTCGCCGCGCTGGCCTCGCTGCTGGCGGCCGGCGTGGCCTGGGTGGCCGAGCGCTGGCTCGGTCTGGAAGACCTGTCGATGGTCTTCATCGTCGCCGTCGTGCTGGTGGCGGCGCGCACGCGCATGAGCGCTGCCGTGGTCGCCGCGATGCTCGGCTTCCTCGCCTACAACTTCTTCTTCATCGAGCCGCGCTTCACGCTGAACATCGGCGCACGCCAGGGCGTGGTGACGGTGCTGCTGTTCCTGGTCGCGGCGCTGGTCGCCGGACGGCTGGCCTCGCGTCTGCGCACGCAGGTGGTCGCGCTGCGCGCGGCCAATGCACAGGCCACCGCGCTGCAGGCGCTGGGACGCGAACTGGCCGGCGCGGCCGACCTGGGGCAGGTGCTGGCGGCCGGCCGCAAGGCGCTGGCGCGCGCGCTGGGCGCCGAGGTCTGGCTGCGCGTGGACGATCACGCCGAGCCGCCGGCGCCGGCGCTGTCGGAGATCGATCGCGCGGCCGCCGACTGGGCATTGCAGCACGGTCAGGCGACCGGCCGCGACACCGACACGCTGGCCGGCGCGGCGTACGCGTTCCTGCCGCTGCGCGGCGACTGCGGCGCGCTCGGCGTGCTCGGCCTGCGCTGGGACGCGAACGCGCCGCGTCTGCTGCCGGAACAGCGGCGGCTGGCCGAGGCGATGGCCGAGGACGTCGCGCAGGCCGTGCTGCGCACGCGCCTGGTCGGCGAACTGGAAGACGCGCGCGTCAGCGGCGAGACCGAGCGCCTGCGCTCGGCACTGCTGTCGTCGGTATCGCACGATCTGCGCTCGCCGCTGGCCGCGATGATCGGATCGGCCAGCAGCCTGTCCTCGTACTGGGACGCGATCGGCGCAGAGGACCGGCGCAGCCTGCTCGAGACGATCCAGCACGAGGGCGAGCGGCTCGACCGCTACATCCAGAACCTGCTCGACATGACGCGGCTCGGCCACAGCGGGCTGCAGCTCAACCGCGACTGGATCGGCGTCGACGAGCTGCTCGGCTCGGCGGTCGGGCGCCTGCAGCGCTATCAGCCGCAGGTCCGCGTGCAGACCACGGTGGCACCCGACGTGCCGCCGGTCTGGGTGCACCCGGCGCTGATCGAGCAGGCCGTGTTCAACGTGCTCGAGAACGCCGCCCGGTTCTCGCCGCCGGACCAGGCGGTGCAGATCGACGCGCGGCTCGCCGACGGCGCGCTGCGCATCGACGTGCGCGACCGCGGCCCCGGCATTCCGCAGGACGAGCGCGACCGCATCTTCGACATGTTCTACCGCGTCGAGCGCGGCGACCAGGGCGGGCCCGGCACCGGGCTCGGCCTGGCGATCTGCCGCGGCATGGTCGGTGCGCACGGCGGCAGCGTGCAGGCGCTGCCGGGCCCGGATGGCCGCGGCACGCTGATCCGGATTACCCTGCCGCTGCTGACTCCCGCGCCGCAGGCACCGGCTTGAGCGATACCGCGCCCCCGTCCAGTTCCGCACCGCCGGCCCGCATCCTGGTGATCGACGACGAGCCGCAGATCCGGCGCTTCCTCGACATCAGCCTGCGTGCGCAGGGCTATGCGGTGGCGCTGGCCGCGAACGGCCGCGCCGGACTCGCCGAACTGGCCGCGCACGGCGCCGACCTGGTCGTGCTCGACATCGGCCTGCCGGACCTGGACGGCCACGGCGTGCTGCGCGAACTGCGGCAATGGTCGCAGGTGCCGGTGATCATGCTGACCGTCCGCGACGGCGAGGCCGAGAGGGTCGCCGCGCTCGACGGCGGTGCCAACGACTACGTGACCAAGCCGTTCGGCGTGCAGGAGCTGATGGCGCGGATCCGCGGCCTGCTGCGCGCGCGCATCGCCGCCAGCGAGGCGGCGTTGCCGCTGTTCGACGACGGCCGGCTGCACGTCGATCTGGGCCGCCGCGAGGTCAGGCTCGACGGCGAGACCGTCGTGCTGAGCCGCCGCGAGTTCGCGCTGCTGGCGCTGCTGCTGCAGCATCCGGGTCGCGTCGTCACGCAGCCGCAGCTGCTGCGCGAGCTGTGGGGTCCGGACCACCAGGACGACACGCATTACCTGCGCATCCTGGTCGGCAAGCTGCGCCAGAAGCTGGGCGACGACGCGACCGCGCCGCGCTACATCGCGACCGAACCCGGCGTCGGCCTGCGTTTCATCGCCGCGCCGAGGGGCTGACTCGGTTCGCGGCTGGCGCCTGCGATCGAAGCGGCCTGCGTCGCGATACGGAGCGCGCATCGGTTCGGCCGCCGGTCAAGCAGCCGCGCGCATGATCGGGCCCATGAACACGCCCGCGCCCGCCGCCGATCTCGTCGCCGCACTCGATGCGCTCGAGCGCCGGCTGCCGCAGATCGTCGCGGCGCATCCGGACCCGGGTGCGTTCGCATGCGCCTGGGGCGCCGAAGCCGATGCGATCCTCGCGCTGACAAGGCCGGCCGACGAGTCCTATGCCAACGGCCGCGTCGCGGCGATGCTCGCCGCGGCCGGCGTCGAGCCGGGATTCGACCTGTGCGGGCCTGCGGCGCCGCCGGCGTCGTGACGCACGCCGTCGCGCCGTCAGCGCCAGTCGCCGAGCGCGACGAAACCGGCCCAGTAGAACGGATGGACGCTTTGCCCGGCGGCCTTGCGCGCGGCGAGCACGTGTCGCTGCGCCGTGCGCATCGCATCGACCGTGTCGGCGCCGTCGCTGAGCCGCGCGCGATACAGCGCTTCGCTCCAGGCCGCGGTCGCCTCGTCGTCGACCGGCCACAGGCTGACGATGACCGTGCCGGCTCCGGCGATCCGGAACGCGCGCGCGAGACCGTCCAGACCCTCGTAATGGCGAGTCGCACCGGCGCCGGTCGTGCATGCGGCGAGTACGGCCCAGCGCACGCTGCGCAGATCGAGCGCGGCGATCTCGAGGCTGCCGAGCAGGCCGTCGTCGGATGTCGCGCCGGCGTCCGGCGCCGCCAGGATCAGCGCCGGCGGCGATGCGTCCTGGCCCGCCGGCTCGGCGACCAGGCCGACGCCGCGGCGCGGCTTGCCGTCAGCGCAGGCCCGCGTCGAGCCCGCATCGACGCCATGCGTGGCCAGATGGACGATCGCGGCCTGCGGCGCGGTCTGCCGGAATGCCGCTTCGCTGGCTGCATCGCCGATCAGGGCCAACATCGGCGCGCCGGCATCGGCAGCCAGCGCCTGCAGGCGGACCACCTCGCGGCGCGCGCCCGGCAGGGCCGGCCACGGGCGGCAGTCCGCGTGCGATGCCGGCGTGGCGGTCTCCGACCGCGGGTCGGCCAGCGCGAGCACGCGATAGCGCGGCGTACCCGTATCGGATCGCCGCGCCAGCAGATCCTCCTCGTGGTGGAGCACGTGGATCCAGCGATCGCGTTCGAGCAGCGTGCCGTCGCCGTCGGGCAGGGCGGTCCAGGCCAGCTGCTGCAGCGGCGCGTCGGCGATCACGAACAGGCGCCGCGCGGAGGTCGCCTGCGCGATCGGCCGCCACAGCCGTGCCGCCACGCGCTCGCCGTCGGCGCGCAGCGCGGCCGGATCGCCGCCGGGCATCGCGAGCCGGGCCTGCCAGGCCGCGACATCGGCGGCCATCGCTCGCACCGGGCCCAGCCGCAGCACGCGGATCGGCCCGTCACCCGCGTCGAGTACCAGCGCATGCCATCGGCGGTCGCGGTCGTGCATCTCGCGGCTGGCGAGGTCCTCGGCGCGCCGATGCGCGATCGGCACCAGCCAGACCAGGGCCGCGTCCGGCGGCAGCGCGGCGCGCACGGCGCGCAGATCCGGCTGCACGTCGGCGATCGTCATGCCGCGCGGCAGCGCCTGCACGAGCCGGCGCTCGGCGCGCTCGAAGCGTGCCTGCGCCGGACCGCCGGCCGCCGCGGCCAGGCGCGCGCCTTCGAGCGCGCTGCTGGCGGCGAGCCATTCCTGCCACAGCGGCACGATCGCCGGGTCCGAGTCGATGCGGGTCCGCGCCTGGCCGAGCCGCGCGGACTGGATCGCGGTGACCTGGCCGCGCGCGGCGATCGCGAGCGACCAGGCGCGTTCGATCAGCGCCTGGTCGCCGCTGGCGATCGCGATCGCGACGGCCAGATCGAGCGTCGCGTATTCCTGTTCCTGGAACGTCAGCGTCTGCCGGTCGGACAGGCCGGCAGCGGCCTCGCGCAGACCGGCCTGGCGCGTGTGCTCGGACGCTTCGGCCGCGACCAGGGCTTCGCCGTGACGGCCCTGGCCCCACAGCGCGGCCGCCAGTCCATGCTGCACGAACAGCGGCGTGGCCTCGCTGGCCGGCGGCATCGCCTGCAGGCGTTCGAGCATCGCGCGGAAACCGGCCTCGGCCTCGCGGTGGCGGCCGTGCCAGGTGTCGACCATCGCGATGTTCGACAGCGGCAGGTAGTCGCCGGGATTGGCGGCCGGATCGCGCTGTGCGATCGCCAGCGCGCGGCGGTACAGCGCGACCGCCGCGTCGCGGCGGCCGTAGCGCACGCTCTCGGCATTGCCGTAGTTGTTGAGCACGCGCGCGAGCTTCAGCGAATCGGCGCCGTAGGCGCGCTCGAATGCGGGTACGGCCTGCGCATACCAGGCGATCGCCTCGTCGATGCGTTCGCGATGGCGCTCCAGGTTCGCGAGCGCGTAGAGCAGATCGGCGCGCAGGCGGCCGCGCGGATCGTTCGCGCGCGCCGCCAGGCCCAGCGCCTCGCGATAGCTGACCTCGGCGCGCGCGACGTCGCCGCTGATGCGCTGCGTCTGTCCGAGCCGCAGCAGGCTCAGCGCGAGCGGCTGCGGCTCGGCGGCCGCGCGGCGGCGCTGGACCGCCAGCGCGGTCTCGAGCGTCGTCATCGCGTCGCCGTAGTCGCCCGCCATGCGCTGCGCGAATGCCAGATCGCCCAGGATCGCCGCATGGACGGAGCTCTCGGCACCGTCGCGAGCGCGGCTCAGACGCGCCGCCTCGCGCAGATCGTCCAGTGCTTCGGCACTGTGACGCCGCTCGGCCGCGGCCAGGCCGCGCCAGCGCAGCGCCTGCGCGCGGACCGCGACATCGTCGGCGCCGTCGGCGTCGAGTGCGGCCAGCGCGCGTGTCGCCGCGGCACGCGCGGCATCGGGTCGCTGCCGATGCCAATGCGCCTCGGCCAGCAGCACGTGGAGCGCGGCATGCGCCGAGGCCGGCGCGGTCTTGAGCGCGAACTCGGTCGCAGCGCGCGCGCCGTCCTCGTCACCGGCGGCGAGGCGCGCGCGGATCGGCGCGGTATCGAACGCGGGCTCGTCCACCTGTGCGCGCGCCGGCGCTGCGGCGGCGGCCGTGACCAGCGCTGCGGCGAACAGCACGGCGCGTGCCGGACGCGTCCGGACGGGGCGATCGATTCGCATGGTCGGCGCTCCGCCGTCGCAAGCCCGCGCCGAGCATATCGCACTCACTCGGCGCGCTGCGGCAGCCGATAGCGCCACAGACGCAGCGGCCGGCCCTCGGCATCGAGCTGCCGGACCAGCGCGTCGATCGGCACCGACGACGCGGCGCTTCCATCGAGCACCAGCATGCCGCTCCCGCGCAGCCGGATACCGGCGTCGGCCGCAGCGACGGGCGGCGCCAGCGTCTCGAGCGTCGCGACCGGTGCCGCAGCGGCGACGACCAGGAATTCCTCGGTCGCCGCGGGCGACGAGACCGCGATCAGCACAGTGCGGCCGCCGCTGCGCCCGGGCAGTTCGATGCGCCGGCCCGCCGGCAGCGGATTGGCGGTGTCGAGCGCAGCCAGCGGAAACAGGCGATGCAGCACGCCGCGATCGTCGGCATTGAATGCGTAGACCCAGACCGGCCGCTCGCTGGTCAGCACGAACGACAGCCGGTCGTGCAGCGCCACCGGACTGCCGTCGGCGATCGCGCGCTGCCCGCCGCCGTCGTGTTGCAGCAGTTCCAGCGTGACCGAGGGCATCACCGGCGTGCGCAGCCGGACGATCGCGGCGGCCAGCAGTACTCCGGCCACGAGCGCCGCGGCGATCGCGAGCGCGCCGCGCCGCGGCCGGCGCGCTCGCGACGGCGCCGCCGCGCCGTCATGCAGGCAGGCGGCGAGCGCATCGGCCATGTCGTCGGCGCTCGCGTAGCGCGCGGCCGGATCGGCCTCGCGCGCGCGCGCGATCACCGCGCGCAGCCCGGACGGTACGGCGGCGCGATCGAATGCGGCACCGGGACGCGCCGGATCGGGCACCTCGCCGCTCAGCAGAAACTGCAGTACGCCGCCGAGCGCATAGAGATCGTGTGCGGGCCTGCGCATCTCGCCGCGCAGGACCTCGGGCGCCAGCCAGGCCGGGCTGGCCTGCGTACGCAGGCTGGCGTTGACCGCGTCCGGCTCGCCGCCGGCGCCGAGGTCGGCCAGCACCAGGCGGCCGCCGCGCTCGCGCAGCACGTTATGCGGCTTGACGTCGCCGTGCAGCAGGCCGGCCCGGTGCACCGCGGCGAGCGCGCGGCACAGGCCGATGCCGACCAGCACCGCCTCGCCGGGCGCGAGCGGACCGTCGCGCGCGACGCGCTCCGCCAGCGTGCAGCCATCGATCCATTCGCACCACAGGCCGGCGCGGCTGTCGTGGATCGCCGCGCCGAGCACCGCGACGACGTGATCGTCGCGGATCCGCGCCAGACGGCGCGCCTCGTCGAGAAAGGCGCCGGCGCGCTGCGTTCGCGCGGCCGCGGGCGCCAGCAGCTTCAGCGCGACGTCGCGGGCGAGCTGCGGATCGTGCGCACGAAATACCTCGGCGCTGGCACCGTCGGCGACCTTCTCGAGCACCTCGAGCGGTCCCCAGCGGAACGCGACCGCGCGCGGCGCCGGCGCCTCGGCGCCGAGCGTGCGGAACGCCAGCGCGATGTCCGACAGCGTCCTCAGCGCCTCCAGACGTGGATCGGCCGTATCGGCCGGCGTCCACTCGCAGGGCTCGGCGTCGAGGATGCGCTCGATCAGGCGATCGATGTCGGCGTCACGCGGCGTCATCGCTCATCGCCTTGGACAGTTCGGCGACGGCGCGGCGGATCGCCATCCGCACCGCGTCGGCGCTCAGCGCAGTCTCATCGGCGATGTCGGCATAGTCCAGGCCGAACTCGATCCGCATCACCAGCAGCGCCTGGCTGCGCTGCGGCAGCGTCGCCAGCGCGCGCTCGTAGCGACGCAGCCGTTCGACGCCGACTGCCGCCTCCAGTGGCGAGCGTGCGGACTCGTCGCTCAGCGCGTCGGCGAGTTCGACCCTCGTACCGTGACCGCTCGAGCGCCGGATCTCGTTGCGCATCACGTTGAGCAGCAGATGGCGCAGATAACCGAGGAAGCAGCCGCTGCCGGCGTACTCGAACGCGTCCAGCCGCGTCAGCGCGCGCAGCAGCGTGGCCTGGACCAGGTCGTCGGTGTCGGTCAGGTCGCGCGAGTGAGCCGGGAGGCGGCCGTGCGCCCAGCGCGTGAGGACCGGCAGATAGCGTGCGAGCAGCCGCTCGCGCGCATGCGCGTCGCCGGCACGGATCCGGTACAGCAGCTCCTGGGTCGTATCGGCCGGGGCGGCGTCCATGCCGGCGCTTATAGCACGCGTACCGGGTGGTGACGCCCGGGTGGCGCGCGGTTCAAAGAGACGGACATCGAGGCTGAGCGTGCTCATGGCGTGGCGCGGAAGCAGACCTGGACCGGAAACCCGCCGCGGCGCCGAACCGAACGTGGCGGCCCGGCGATCGCGTTCGGTTCGGCGCGGCAGCGGGTTTGGCACCGGCATCCGCAGCCCAGGAGTGTCCACGATGATTCGATCCCGACCGACCGGCCGGTGCCGGTTTGTGTTCGCCGCCTTCCTCGCGCTGGCCGGTACCGCCGGCGCCGCGCCCGGCGACCTCGACCCGAGCTTCGGCGGCAGCGGCATCGTCCGCGATGCGATGACCGGCAATGGTGCCGCGGCCGCCGCCGTGGCGATCGACGCGTCGGGTCGTATCGTCGTCGCCGGCAGCGCCGCGCAGAACGCGATCGACGGCGATCTCGGCGTACTGCGTCTGAATGCCGACGGCAGCCCGGATCCGGCGTTCGGCGGCGGTGGTCGCGTGATCGCCGGCCTCGCGCCGGGCAGCGACGAGGAGGCCTGCGGTCTGGCGATCCAGGCCGACGGCCGGCTCGTCGTGGCCGGTACCAGCTTCCTGACCGAGACCGGCACGCGTTCGGTCGCGCTGCGCCTCGGTGCCGACGGGCTGGTCGACGCCGGATTCGGCAATCGCGGCGACGGCTGGTTCGCCAGCACGCGCGCCGGCGGCGACGTCGCGCTCGCGCTCGCGGCCGGCAGCGGCGGCTTCGCGATCGGCGGCTACGTCTCCGACGGTGCCGCCGGCATCGATGCGGCCGCGCTGCGGCTCGACACGCTCGGCATGCCGGCACCGCTGTTCGGCGACGAGGGCTTCGCGCTCGGCGCGTCCGATACCAGCTCCGCGCGCGCGGTCGCGCTGCAGCCCGACGGCAAGGTGCTGCTCGGCGGACATCTCGACGGCGACGCCAGCGGCGCGTTCGTGCAGCGCTTGGGCGCCGACGGAAGTGCCGACGCCGCGTTCGGCGGCGACGGCCGCGTCGAGCTGGCGGTGATGAGCCAGATCGGCGCGATCGCGCTGCAGGCCGATGGCCGGATCCTCGTGGCCGGACCGGGCGGCGGCGACGCCGTGGCCGTGCGCCTGCTCGCCGACGGCTCGATCGATGCCTCGTTCGGAAGCGGCGGTGTCCTCGTGCTGAATGCGGCGAGCCAGGGCGTCGCGCAGCTGCGTCCGACCGCGCTGGCGATCGCCGCCGACGGCAGCCTGATCGTCGCCGGAGACGCGCTCAGTCTGACCACCGGTGCGATGGCGTTCGCGTCGCGCCTGAGCGCGGACGGACAGCCCGATGCCGGCTTCGGCAGTGGCGGCGTGCGTCTCGTCGATGCCGACACCGATCTGCAGATCGCGGCGACCGCCGTGCAGACCGATGGGGCGATCGTGCTGGCCGGTGTCGACCGCGGCGAGACGGCCGCCGACGGCGACGACCGTTTCCTGGTCGTGCGCCTGCTCGGCGGCGGCGGACCGCCGCCGGCATACACGCTGTCGATCGCCGATGCCGGCATCGTCGAGGGCGACGCGGGCACCGCGCTGATGGCGTTCACGGTCACGCTGTCGGCGCCGTCACCGGGCGGGATCGGCGTGACCGCGCAGACCGACATCGGCAGCGCCGAGCCGAACCTCGACTACGTGCCGACCGGCACGTTCCTGACGTTCGATGAGGGCGTCGATCGCGTCGTGTTCCAGGTGCCGGTGATCGGCGATCTCGACGTCGAGGGCGACGAGACCTTCGTCGCGCGGCTGCTCGATCCGGCCGGCGCCGCGATCGCCGACGGCGTCGCGACCGGCACGATCGTCGACGACGACGTCGCCGTGCCGGTCGCCGCGCAGCCGGTGCCGGCCGGCGGCATGCCGGCGCTCGGCCTGCTCGGCGCGCTGCTGGCGGTCGTCGCGGCGCGACGCCTCCGGTCGAGGGCCGCGCCGTGAGCGCACCGACGCGGCTGCGCGCGCCGCTGCGTTCGCCGTCGCACCGCGGCGGGTTTGACCGACGGTCTTCCTGTCCGGAGTCCTCCATGAACCGACCGATCGCCGTCTCGAATCGATGCGTGCATGCGCTGTGCGCGCTGCTGGTCCTGTGCCTGTGTCTGTTCGGCGCGCGCCCGGCGCATGCGCTGGAGCGCTGCGTGCAGACGCTCGGCGATCTGCTGGCCGGTCTCGACGAGGCCGAACGCTTCCAGCAGGACCTCAGCGGCACGGTCACGCTGCGCCTGGTCGCGCAGACCTACGCCTACACCGGCTTTCGGCAGATCGGCCAGGTCAATCGGCTGAACCTGCTCGGCGGCTACAACGCCGACTGCACGGCGCGCACCGTCGACGCCGCGAACACCGTGATCGACGGCCTCGCCCAGATGGATCTGCAGCTGCGCCACGGCGGCCTCGGCGTCACGATCGAGGGCGTCCGCCTGCGCAACATGAAGCAGTTCCTGGTCTACGACACCGGCACCTGCGCCGAATACGGGCGCACGGTCACGATGCGCAGGAGCATGATCGATACCGACACCTCCGGCGCCCAGGCCGAGATCAGCCTCAGCAGCAACTGCGGCGACATCGTGTTCGAGAACAATCTGCTGCGTTCGCGCGGCGGCCTGACGCTCGGCGGCTCGCCGTCGGTGTTCGAGGCCGACGTCTACGTCACCAACAATACGCTGCTGCAGTCGGCGACCAGCGGCCTGCGGCTCTATCGCGGCGGCGATTCGCAGGCGGTCGACTTCCATCTCAGCAACAACGTGTCCTGGAGCCACGCCGGCGCCGATGTGACGCTGGCGCCCGGCAGCTCGATGGCGACCGTGCATGCGCGGCACAACATCTGGCAGAGCACGCCGGTCCTGCCGCTGGCGACCTCGGTCGGCAATCTCACGTCCAATCCGCTGATCGGTGCGAACGGACGTCCGTCCGAGCCGGCCTCGCCCGCGATCAACAGCGGTCTGGCGACGCCGCCCGGCGGACTGCCCGGCGTCGACCTCGACGGCGGGCCGCGCGTGATCGGCAGCACGGTCGACCGCGGTGCCTACGAGTCGGGCGTCGTCGACATCGCTGATCTGGTCGTGACCAGCGCGGCCGACAGCGGACCGGGATCGCTGCGCCAGGCGATCGTCGACGCCAACTCGCATCCGGCGCCGAGCACGATCCGCTTCGCGATACCGGGACCGAACGGCGCGATCCTGATTCCCGGCACGCCGTATCCGGACGTCGTCGCGCCGCTGCGCATCGACGGCTTCAGCCAGAGCGGCGCAGCGGCCAATACCAACGAATGGAGCAACAGCGCGATCTACCGCATCTTCATCCAGCGCAGCACGCGCATCAGTCACGCGTTCCGCGTGCCGGTCGCGGCCGCTGCCGGCACCAGCCTGGCGATCGACGGTCTGGTGATCGGCGGCTTCGACGATGCGATCGCGCTGCACGGCGGCAGCGGACACTCGATCCGCGGCAGCCACATCGGATCGGGCTTCGCCGATTTCCTCGACGTACCGGGCAATCTCAACAACATCACGGTCGGCGGCACGGCGCATGCCGTCAGCATCGGCGGCTACGCGCCGGCCGACCGCAACTCGATCGCTGGCGCCGACGACGCCGGCATCGCGATCGGCGGCACCGGCAGCCTGCATCTGATCGCCAACAATCTGGTCGGCACGACGCGCAGCGGCAACCAGGCGCACGGCAACGGAACCGGCATCGTGTTGACGGCCGATCACAGCGCGGTGATCGACAACGTCGTGTCCGGCAATACGATCGGCCTGGACCTGCGCGGCAGCCATGCGATCGTGTCGGCCAACCGGATCGGCATGAAGGCATTCGGCATCTGCCTGCCGCCGTGCACGCCGAATCCGGCCCTGCCCAACGGCGATGGTGTGCGGTTCGCCGCCGGTGCGCTCGACAGTCTGGTGACCGGCAATACCGTCGCGTACAACACCGGCCTCGGCGTGACGCTCGCGCCCGGTGCGACCGGCAACCGTTTCAGCTCGAACCTCGCCTATCGCAACGGCCTGCGCGACTTCGACCTGCTGCAGCCAGCCGGCGTCAATCCGATCGATTCGGACGTGCCGCTGGTCACGCCCGGCGGCTGCGCCAATGCCAACTGCGACCAGAACTTCCCGACGCTGAGCGCGGCGGCCGGCGTGCGCAATGCCGGTCGCGTCAGCGGCACGCTGTCGACCTGGAACGGCGAGCATCGCCTGGAGTTCTTCGCCGGACCCGAGTGCGGCGCCGGCGGGCAGGGCGGCGGGCGGCGTTACCTCGGCGCAGGCCAGGTCACGGTCGCCGGCGGCACGCTGATGCCGCCGGCCAATGGCCATGCGCAGTTCGACCTGCCGATCCGGAGCACGCAGTCGCTGTACGGCGCGTGGATCACCGCAACCGCGACCTCGCCGGGCGGCAACACGTCCGAATACTCGGTCTGTATCGCCTACGCCTGCGATCGCATCTTCGCGTACGACATCGACGGCGACACCGGCGAGACCTGTCCGCCGATCGACTGAGACGCGGCGGCCGGCACCGCCGCTGGCGGTCCCCGGTCCGTCCGTGTACGGTCGTGACGACGGCCGGGTGCTCGATCCGGTCAGCGAAACCGGAGGAGCGTTCGATGCGGATCAGGGGTCTTCTTGTCGCCACCGTGCTGGCCTGGGCGCATGCGTCCACGGCTGTGGCGCAGCCGGTGATCGAGCCGCCGCCTGCGCCGGCCGGCGCGGAAGTGGACGCCGCGGCGCAGCCCGCGCGAACCGCGCTGCACGTGGCGTTCGCGCAGCTGCGCGAGCGCGAGTTCGCGGCGGCCCGGCGCAGCTTCGAGGCGATCGTCGAGTCGCCGGGCTTCGATGCGCTCGACGAGAGCCAACAGTACGAAGTCCTGTCGCTGGCCGGTGGCCTGGCCCAGGATCTCGGCGATCCGGCGCATGCGCATCCGCTGCTGGTCCGTGCCAGCGGCTATCCGCAGGTCGAGGGCGGTGTCTGGTATGCGCGGCTGAAAGCTTCGGCGGCCCTGGGGGACGATGCCGATGCGGCACGCTGCATCACGATGCTCGCGCGGCGCTGGCCGGCGATCATGCGCGAGCTCGACGAGCGGGCCATTCAACGGCTCGCGACACGACTGGAGCGGCAGGCTGCCGCGGCCAATGAGCGTCGCGAGCTGCTGGATGCATTGTTCGATACCGGTTTCACCGTCGGCGGCGAACCGCCCGACGCTCTCTGGTTGTCGCTGGTGCGTCTGGCGCTCGAGCAGGATCACGTGGCGCGTGCCCGCGCCGTGGCACGCAAGATCGGATCGCCGAGTTCGATTCTCGCCATGCACGTCGATCGGAGGTTCGATCGCGTCGTCGATTCCGCGGAGCGATTCCAGCTTCGCGCTGCCGTGGAGGCCGACATCGAGCGGATACGTGCTCTCGTCGAATCGGAACCGAATCGGCTGAGTCATCGGGTGATGTTGCAGCGACGGCTGCTCGACGACGGTCGCGACGCCGCTGCACTGGCCGACGTCGATGCAGTGATCGCGCGCATTACGGAGGCCGAGGGGGCGAGGTACTACGTCGATTTCGACGACGAGTATCCGTGGGTACTCGATCAGCGTGCCGAGGCGCTGTGGGGGCTGGACCGATGGGAGGAGGCAATCGTCCAGCTACGCCGAGCGGCAAGGCGACCGGAAGAGGGCGGCATGAACGTCAGTCAGGCGCTCAACCTGGGCTGGTATTACGCCGATCTCGGTGAGGCCGAAAAGGCGCTCGAGGCAGTCGAGGATCTCGGCGAAACGAGTCCGTACGGTCGCATGCGACTGGAGATGCTGTACCTGATGGTGGCGGTACAGCGCGGGGACGCATCCGCAGTGGAGCGGCATCTGGCCTTCATGCGCGATCACCGCGAAGACGCCATCGCGACCTATCAGCTGGCTCTGATGCATGCGGGTCGTGTCGAGGAGGCAGCCGCAGTGCTGATCGAGCGGCTGCGCAATCCCGAACGGCGTTCGGACGCGCTGATCGAAGTGCAGCCTTCCAAGGCTGTAGAGAAGCCACCGAGCAGGGCCGCGCGCGACAAGCGCAGCAAAGCGGTGATCGCCCGGCCCGAGGTGCAGGCGGTGATCGCCGAGGTGGGCTACCTGCGTCCGCCGAGTACGACGGCTGCACCGGCTTCGTGATAAACCGCTCCGCTGGATCGCCGATACGCAGCGCGTGGTCGTTGGATCGCCTGACCGTGTTCCCGTCGTGTGCGACGCGGCTATCCGGGGCGTAGCAGGTTCGGCTTCGAGGTGGATGCGACTGGCCGCTTGCGCGATCAGGAGTGTGTCTCGCGCCCGGCCGGCAGCGTCGCGCCGCCTCGGTGAAATACGCTGACCAGCGGCGAGGCCATGAACGTCGTCAGCAGCGTCATCACGAACAGCATCGTGAACAGCTCCGGCCCGATCAGGCCGGCCTCGTAGCCGATCTTGATCACGATCAGCTCCATCAGGCCGCGCGCGTTCATCAGCGATCCGACCGCGAGGCTGTCGCGCCAGCCGTGGCCGCTCAGCCGTGCGCCGGTCGCGCAGCCGGCGATCTTGCCGACGATCGCCACGGCCAGCACCAGCGCCGCCGCGCCAAGGCCGGCGCCGACGAATGCGCCGGGCGTCGTGTGCTGGCCGGCCAGCGCGAACACGATCGGCATCAGGAACACCACGGCGACCGGCTCGATGCGCACGGTCAGCGCGTCGAGCAGGCGGTCGTCGCGCGGGAGCGCGATGCCGAACAGGAACGCGCCGAACACCGCGTGCAGCCCGATCCACTCGGCGGACGCCGCGCAGGCGACGCAGCCGATCACGATCCACGCGAACGTGGCAGCCGGCAGCTCGCCATCGCCGATACGCGGCCGCAGCACTCGCGCGTACAGCGGCTTGAGCACGACGAACACGACCGCGACCAGCGCGGCCGCGCCGAGCACGGTCACGAGGACGCCGCTCGTACTGCCGCCACGGCTCAGCGCGAGCACGAACGCCAGCAGGATCCACACACAGCCGTCGTCGATGACCGCCGCGCTCAGCGCGAGCCGGCCCGGCACCGACCGCGTCAGGTTGCGGTCGCGCAGGATCCGCGCCAGCACCGGGAAGGCGGTCACCGACATCGCCGCGGCGACGAACAGCGCGAACGGCCAGAACGGCACGCCATCCGGCGCGTAGCGCGGATGGAGATACGGCGAGACCGCGAGGCCGAGCAGCAGCGGCACCGCGACGCCGAGTCCGCCGACCAGGACCGCCGAGCGCACCTGCGCGCGCGTGCCGTCCGGCGCGCGCAGCTCCAGACCGACCAGGAACATGAACAACGCGACGCCGACCGTGCCGAGACCCGACAGCGCCGGCAGGGACGATGCCGCGAACACCAGCGCATGCAGGTCCGGCAGCCAGGCGCCGAACACGATCGGCCCGAGTAGCAGGCCCGCCGCCATCTCGCCGATCACCGGCGGCTGCCCGATCCGTTTGAGCACGAAGCCGCACAGACGCGCGGCGATCAGGATCGTCGTCAGCTGTACGAGCAGGAGCGTGGGGGCGTTCAAGGGCGCGTTCCGGACACCGCGATCGGCATGCGCCGTGGCGGCGCGATGCTACCGCAAAACCTTCAATCCCTGACCGTTCGCGCGTGCGTTGCGGAGATCGTCGTCCGGATCGGCGGCACGTGTCGCGGCCACGCATCTGCATGCCTCGGCAGTCCCGCCTCAGCGCTGCCGAACTCCTTCTATCCTTCACCCATCCCGGGAGTCGACCTGCAGCGAATTTCGTCCGCGTCGAATACCCCCGCTTTCGCTCCGGCTTTCGCTCCGGCGTTCGCTCTGGCTCTCGCTCTCGCTCTGGCTCTCGCTCTGGTTTTTTCGCTTTCGCTCTTGGCCGTTGGTGCGCCTAAAGCGAGCCGAGCATCGCAGGTCGCCCAGGCCGAAGAGCTGCCCCGTGTCTGAGCGTCAGCGAGTTGGGGCAGCGTGCCTGGGCGACCGAGAAGCGCAGGGAACCGATGCGGCGCAGCCGCATCGGCTCGCGTCAGCGCAGACGGTTTTGGTGACTTTTTCCAAGAAAGAATGTCCGGGAGACATTCTTGACGTCGCGATAGCGACGGCCCGGAGGGCGGACGCCAGGGATGGCGGTCCGCAAAAAAGTCACCCGCTCGCGGAGCGAGCGGAAGCTCTTGCTCTAAATCTTTCTGCTTGGCTTTCTTGAGATCGAAGGCTTCGACATCGAATTCCCAGAAACGCGCGATTCCCAAGACCGGAGAGAAACCTTCTCAGCGCTGACAGTCGCCGCGCGGCATGCTCCTTGGAATCCAATCAAACACCATCTCGACGTCGAGGCCCTCCACGGTCAAGCCGACGCGCCAGCCACCTCAACCAGCGCACCCGGCGCACAAACGAACACCCAATCGCCACCCCGCGGATCGATCGCCAAACCCCCGGCGAACGCGGTGAACGCCGGCAGCACGCCGGCGGATCGGCCGAAGCGGAATGCCGGCAGTCTCGGCAATCCGGGCAGGCGCACGACCGGATGCAGATGGCCTGACAGTACGTAGCCGGCGCAGCCGGCGACGACGTCGCGCTCTTCGTGCGCGAACACGAACGGCGCTTCGGCGAGGCTGTCTTCGTGCAGGCCGAGTGCCATCGCATCGAGCACGGCCAGATCGCGGCGCAGGCGCCGGTCGTGGTTGCCGGCGACCAGTTCGACGCGCAGACCGGCATGGCGCCGCCGCCATTCGACCCAGGCCGCGCGCCACGGCGCGTCCGGCAGCGCACCGTGCACGAGGTCGCCGAGTACGAGCAGGCGCTTCGCGCCGCTGCGTTCGATCAGCGCATCGAGCCGCTCGAGGTCCAGCGTCGTGCCGCCGCGCGGCAGCGCGATGCCGGCACGCCGGAAATGATCGGCCTTGCCGAGATGCAGGTCGGCGACGATCAGCGTGCCGGCGCGCGGCCAGAACAAGGCGCGCTCGGCGTAAAGTCGGACCGGCTCGCCGGCCAGCTCGATCGACAGCTCATCGCTCATGGCGGCGCTCCAGCTGCGCGGCGGCGCGGCGCACGCGATCGCGCCAGTCCTCGGTGCTGAGCCGGCCGCGCATCGTGTCGGCCCACAGCGGAAACGACAGCGGCGTGAAGCCGGTCGGCGTGCGCAGGTCCAGCGTGCGCGCCGCGCAGTCGTGCAGCGTGTCGCGCAGCCGCGCGACTTCGAGCTGCGCCGAGAACACTTCGCGCTCGGCCTGCTCGAGCAGCAGATGATCCGGGTCGAACCGCCGCAGCACGTCGAACAGCAGACCGCTGGAGGCCTGCAGCTGACGCATCGAGCGCGGTGCGCGGCCGGGCAGGGACGGCGGCAGCAGGCCGGCCACGCGTGCGATCTCGCGAAACTGCCGCCGCGCCAGTTCGGCCAGGTTGAGGCTTTCGCGCAGGTCGTCGATCAGATGCTCCGGCGACAGCAGTATGCGCAGCAGCGCCGGATCGACCGGCGCTTCCTGAGCCGGCGTCAGCAGCAGGCCGTAGTCGTTGACCGAGAACGTGAAGCTGTTGGCCGCGATCCGTCCCCAGCGCAGCGACAGCAGCGCGGCCAGTCCCTCGTGCACGAGGCGACCGGCGAACGGATAGACGAACAGATGCCGGCCGCGGCGCGCGCGGATCGACTCGACCAGCAGCCGTCCCGGCCCCGGCAGCGCCGACAGCTTGGCCTGCAGATCGAGCAGGCGCGCGATCGCGCGCGTCTCCGGCGCCGCGCGGTCACCGGCGAAGACGCACTCGACCTCGCGGCCGAGTTCGCCCGACATCGCCATGCGTCCGCCCATCCATTTCGGCACCGCGCCCTCGCCGGAGCGGGCCAGACGCACGTATGCGGTCATGTCCTCGAGCCGGACCAGCTCGAGCAGGCGGCCGGCGAACTGGAACCGGTCGCCGCGGCGCAGCCGCCCGACGAAGCTCTCCTCGACCGAGCCGAGGCCGCCGCCGCGCAGAAACTTGACCTGGACCGCGCCGTCGCCGGTGATCGTGCCGATCGACAGGCGGTGGCGCAGCGCGATGCGCCGGTCCTCGACGCGATAACGGCCGTCCTCTCCGCGCACGACGCGGCGGAAGTCCGGGTAGTTCGACAAGGCGCGGCCGCCCTGCACGATGAAGTCCAGCGTTGCGCGCCAGACGATCGGGTCGAGCGCGCGGAATGCATGCGTGCCGCGCACCTCGGCATAGAGCGCGTCGGCGTCGAAGCCGCCGCCGAGCGCCAGCGTGACGCAGTGCTGCGCCAGCACGTCCAGGCTCAGCACCGGCGGCGGCCGCGCCTCGATCTCGCCGCGCGCGACGGCCTCGCGCGCGGCCGCGTACTCGACCAGCTCCAGCGCGTGCGTCGGCACGCAGATCACGTGGCCGGCCTCGCCGGGCCGGTGCCGCGCGCGGCCGGCGCGCTGCAGCAGTCGCGCGACGCCTTTCGGGCTGCCGATCTGCAGCACCTGGTCGACCGCAGGAAAGTCCACACCGAGATCCAGGCTCGACGTGGCGACCACGCAGCGCACGCTGCCGTCTCGCAGTCCCTGCTCGGCGGTCGCGCGCAGCTTCGGGTCCAGCGAGCCGTGATGCAGCGCCAGCGTCTGCGGCGCCTCCGGCCACACCGCGGCCAGCGCGCGATACCACAGCTCGGCCTGCGCGCGCGTGTTCGCGAACAGCAGGCTGGTGCGCTCGGCGGTCAGGCGCTGCAGCACGCGCGGCAGCTGCGCCAGGCCCAGATGGCCGGCCCAGGCGAAGCGTTCGCCGGCCTCCGGCAGCACGCTCTCGAGCGTGAAATCGCGCGGCTTCGCGCCGGCCACGATTGCCGCGTCGGGCGCGTGCGGCAGCAGCACGTCGCGCGCCTCGTCGAGATTGCCGAGCGTCGCCGACAGGCCCCAGATGCGCAGCGCCGGATTCAGCGCGCGCAACCGCGCCAGACCGAGCTGCAGCAGCACGCCGCGCTTGTTTCCGAGCAGCTCGTGCCACTCGTCGACGACCACGCAGCGCAGCTGCGACAGGCGTGGTGCGGTATCCGGATAAGACAGCAGCAGCGCGAGCGATTCGGGCGTGATGACCAGCGCGTCGAGCTGGCCGGCGCGCGCCAGCCGCTTGTCGCGCGCGCTGGCATCGCCGGTGCGCAGGCCGATCTGCCAGTCCAGGCCGATGCCGTCGGCAGCCTCGCGCAGCGCGCGCAGCGTATCGGCCGCCAATGCGCGCAGCGGTGTGATCCAGAGCAGTTCCAGCTGCGGCACGCGTGCCGCCTTCCTGCGTGCGCCGGTCGGTGGTGGTGGTGTGGACACCGCACGCGCGAGCGCGTCGAGCAGCGGGCCGCCGGCCACCGCCAGCGTCTTGCCGCTGCCGGTCGGCGTATGCAGCAGGCCCGATTCGCCGTCGCGATAGCGCCGCCACACCTCGCGCTGGAACGCGGCCGGCTTCCAGCCGCGCGCCGCGAACCAGGCGGTCAGCGCGGCATCGGCGGCAGTGCCGCGACGCGTCACCGTGCCAGCGCCTTCAATGCATCGAGCCGGTCGGCTTCCGCGGCCGGCTTGTCACGGCGCCAGCGCAGGATGCGCGGAAAGCGCACGGCGATGCCGGACTTGTGCCGGCTGCTGCGGTTGACCGCCTCGAAGCCGAGCTCGAACACGTGCTGGGCCGGTACCGAGCGCACCGGTCCGAAGCGCTCGAGCGTATGCGCGCGGATCCAGCGGTCCAGTTCGAGGATCTCGCGATCGTCCAGGCCCGAGTACGCCTTGGCGACCGGCACCAGCGCCTCGCCGTCCCAGAGCCCGAACGTGTAGTCGGTGAACAGCGTGCTGCGCCGGCCGTGGCCGGACTGCGCGTACAGCAGCACCGCGTCGATCGTCAGCGGCTCGATCTTCCATTTCCACCAATCGCCGCGGCGGCGGCCGACCTGATAGACCGAATCGCGGCGCTTCAGCATCAGGCCCTCGACGCCGCGCTCGCGCGCGTCGTCGCGGCTGCGCGCCGCCTCGGCCCAATCGCGCGCGTCGACCAGCGGCGACAGCGCGATGCGCGGATCGGCCAGCTCATGCACCAGCGCCGCCAGCGTCTCGCGCCGCTGTTGCAGCGGCCATGCCCGCAGGTCCGCGCCATCCAGTTCGAGCAGGTCGTAGGCCAGTACGCGCGCCGGCGCCTCGGCGAGCAGCTTGACGCCGGGCTTGCGCCGCTGGATGCGCTTCTGCAGCGCCGTGAACGGCAGCGGCCGATCGTCACCCTCGCCCCAGACCAGCAGCTCGCCGTCGATCACGCAGTCGCGCACGAGTGCGGCCGCCGCGGCTTCGATCTCCGGGAAGCGCCCGTCCAGGCGCTCCTCGCCGCGCGACCACAAGGCGACCTCGCCGCCGCGGCGGATCAGCTGCAGACGAATGCCGTCCCACTTCCATTCGAGCAGCCAGTCGCCGACGTCGCCGAGCCGTGCGGCCACTTCGGCGCCGTCCGCCGGTTCCAACGGCGAGGCCAGGAAGAACGGATACGGCTGCTGCCGGTCGCCGGGCAGTTCCTCGACCGTCAGCAGATCGCGCACGAAGCGCGGCGACGGCGTCCACGCGCCGAGCATGCGCTGCGCGATGCGCGCGATGTCGATGCCGCTCATCTCGGCCAGTGCCTGCTGCACCAGCCGCTGCGAGACGCCGACGCGCAAGGCGCCGGTCAGCAGCTTGTTGAACAGCAGGCGCTGATCGAAACCGAGCGTGCGCCAGGCGCGCACGACGGCGTCGCGGCGCAGCGCCTCGTCGGCACCGGCCAGCGGCAGCAGTTCGCGCTCGATCCAGACGTGCAGCGGCCGGTCGTCGTCTTCGGTCGCCGGATCGTCGAGCAGCAGCGCCAGCGTCTCGGCCAGATCGCCGACGTGGTCGTAGCAGTCCTCGACCAGCCATTCCGGCTGGCCGCTCTCGGCGACGATCCACGCGCGCAGCTCACGGCTGTTGGCGATGCGCGCGCGCGACGCCGCCAGCTTGCCGCCCGACAGCAACCACAGCGCCCAGGCCGCGTCCTCGACCGGCGCCTCGCGGAAGTATGCGACCAGCGCCGCGCGCTTGTCGGCCGTGCCGGTGCTGCGATCGAGCTCGCGGTACAGCGCCGCGAAGCGCTTCATCGCGCAGCCCTCGACCGGCGGGGCAGGGCGCTCATGCGTCCTCGTCTCCGAAGCTCGTGCGAAACGCCTCGGCCGCGACGCCCGATTCGTTCAAGGCACGGACGATCGCATCGGTGCTGCCGTGCGTGGCGATGACGCGGCGCGCGCCGGTCTCGCGCACGGTGCGCATCAGATCAGGCCAGTCGGCATGGTCCGACACGACGAAGCCGCGGTCGTAGTTGCGGCGTCGGCGATTGCCGCGCAGGCGCATCCAGCCCGACGCGAACCCGGTCTGCGCGCCGCGGAAGCGCCGCATCCACGCGCTGCCGGCGGCCGACGGCGGCGCCAGGATCAGTTCGCCGGCGAAGTCACGGCCTTTCTCTTCTTCGGCCACCGCGCGCGTCGCGAGCATCGCGATGCCGGCATCGCGATAGACCTGGACGCCCGCCGCGATCGCGCCGTGCAGCAGCGCCGGTCGGTCGGTCACGGCGGCCAGTTCGGCCAGCAGCCGCTGCGCCTTGCCGAGCGCATAGCAGAACAGTACGGCCGGCTCGCCGCGCGCCGCACAGCGCTCGCGCCAGTCGACGATGTCGCGAACCACTTCGCGCGTATCGGGCCAGCGGTACACCGGCAGCCCGAACGTCGCCTCGGTGATGAACACATCGCAGCGCACCGGCTCGAACGGCGCGCAGGTCGGGTCCGGCTGGCGCTTGTAGTCGCCCGAGGCGACCCAGACCTCGCCGCCGGCCTCGATCCGCACCTGCACCGAGCCGAGCACGTGCCCGGCCGGATGCAACGAGACGCGCGTGCCGCCGATGTCGAACGGCTCGCCGTGCTCGTGCACGTGGTAGCACTGCTCGCCGAGCCGCCAGCGCAAGATCGGCAGCGAGCCCGCGCTGCAGTGATACTCGCCCATGCCGATCCGCGCGTGGTCGCCGTGCCCGTGCGTGATGACCGCGCGCGGCACCGGCCGCCACGGGTCGATATGGAAATCGCCGGCGGGGCAGTACAGACCTTCGGGACGCAGTTCAACCAGATCGCGCGGGGCAGGCATGGATCTGGAGTATAGGGAGGGGAGCTGAAGGGGATGGCATATGGGAATGGGGAAGAAGATCGTCCTGCGCGCTCATATCGGGCGCGGTGTAAGCTCCGCAGGCATCTGTGCCCCTTTCGATCGCGATCCGATAGAAGTGAGAGCGAGCTGCTTCCGGCAACGCGGTGAGCAGCAAGCCGCAACCAGCCGATCAGGCTCAGCGTCCGCGCTGTGCAGTTCGGTGCACGCGTCTGGTTTGTACGCTGTCGCCCCTGGGCTCCACAGGCATGCGTCGTGGCAAGCTTGGCGAATCCGAAACACCTACGCGTCGGCTAGATGAATCGTCGGCTATCGACCCTAAGCAGACATCGAAGCTGATACCTAGCGCAGACTAGTAACGTTATAGTTGGCATCACCGCAAGCAACGGAGCAATGCATGGACGCCAAGATCACCACCAGGTATCAATGGATCGACAATCTCGAAAAGCTCATCCCCGAAATCGTGCAGCTCAAGCTTCGCCAGAAAGAGGACGCGGCCTATGTCGTAGAGCGTGGCGGAACACATTCCTACCTAGATGCCGACGCGTTCAACTTCAGCAACTCAGCCGACCACGATGTCCTAGTTCAACGCGCGGTGCGGAATCTCCTCAAGCGCACCGATGAAAACGTGGTGGGCCACCTTCTGGATGAGCTGACGTCGCGTAAGACCTACGGCGCGTTCAGCGAACTTGCCGCGTACGATTGGTTGGACAGCGCTGGTATCCCGTTCACGCCCCAGGTAAAGCTCGAACCCGCAGACGTTGTCAATCCCAACGGTTCGACCCTCGATGGGCGAATGGAACTCGCTAAGCAAATCGTGTACTTCGATGTGAAGGGCTTTGGGTTCATCGATCACAAGTTGGCGCACTTGCGTAAGAGGCTTGAAGAGGGCTTCCCCGGTGAAGCAGTTGCGATCGAGGGCGTGGTGTCGGTTTCCCTGGAAGAGGTGCAGGGTCTTCTGGAGGCAGGCTTCCGCCAACTGGTCGCGGACCTCAAGAGCTCCGGCCATGCACAACGCGGCACGCTACGCATCACCAAACGGCCGAAAAGCGGCGTGATGTTCAGCGAGTCGGAACACGATCCACGAAAGCTTGCCGAGGAAAACTCTGCATACGCTTTGCGCGATCGCGGTCAGTTTACCCGCCACAGTTCCTTCGTTCTGTTCTACATCATCCATCCGTGGTTCTCGCAAGGAGTGCTTCACCAGAACTTCGGCAGCTTCGTAGACGAGTTCACGCGTTCGTTCGCTGAACTCACGTTCAAATCGTTCGAGCAGGACACGACGCCATGCCAAGGGCTTCCGAAGAACGAAATCATGCGACTGTTGTCCGCGGTCGCCTTCATCAATGTATGGCCTCAGAAATCGTCTGCGGGGCAAGGGCCATCCGCTCGATTTCTACTCAACCCGAACGCACGCTGGCCCCTTTCGGCGGAAAGTTTTGTTTCGACGAAGACAAAGCTCGGCTCGGCTGTGGCGATCACCGAGTTTGACTCGTCTGCCGGGGCCAGGAAGTCGTAGATGGGGTCTTTAGCGACAGATGTCGTGCAGCATGTCCTGCTGTCATCAACCCATGCGCCGGCTAAGGAACACGAGTCATAGTGCGTGGGAACGACGACAAGGCACCAAAACCGGAGAGGCGTCCGCTCCTGGCCGGATTGCGACCGCTGAAGCGATCCGGCCGTGGGGCTCCTCGCTACACCTCGGTCTGCTCGGCGATCTCCAGTGCGTCGTCCACCTCGATGCCGAGGTACCGAACGGTGCTCTCGAGCTTAGTGTGGCCTAGGAGAAGCTGCACTGCTCGTAGATTGCGCGTGCGCCGGTAGATCAGCGAAGCCTTAGTCCGTCGCATCGTGTGCGTCCCGTAGGATCCACCCTCCAGCCCGATGGCATCGACCCAGCTGTGGACGATTCGGGCGTACTGCCGCGTCGAGAGGTGGGGCGAGGCGTGCAGCCTCGTCGGGACAGGTAGTCGCCGAGTCGGAGAGCGGCGGCCGCTATCCAGGCCGTCAAAGATTCCCGGGTCAGCTGCGTGATCTCGAACTGCACAGGCCGCCCCGTCTTCTGCTGGAGCACCACCGCTCGCGAACTGATCGTGCCTCCGTTTGCCACGTCAGCGACCCACAGCTTCACCAGGTCGCACGCCCTGAGCTTGGAGTCGATTGCCAGATTGAAAAGCGCGAGGTCGCGCGTCCTCCTGCCTAGCTGTAGACGGACGCGGATCGCCCAGATGTCCCGGAGCTTGAGGGGTGCTTTCTGCCGACTAGCTTTCCCTTGTTCCATGCCGGTCGGACCTGAGGTACGGCGTTCATGAGATATCCTCACGGGACTCTCAGGGTCGCGCCTCCTGCCTGAAGGGGCGCGATCCGACCCATACCGGACATCTGCCACTTCTGCGACACTTCGATGGGGCCGGTTATACATCGGCTTGTTAGCCGGACCCAGCCGCCCTAAGATCGATTGGTATCAAGGGGATAGCCCCGCTCAGGCGTTAGCTGGAAAATGGCAACCATTGTTCTCGACAAGTGCTTCCTGCAAGCAGCTTCCTGGAAGGCCATCTGTGACCTGGCTGAGAACAACGATCTAGTCCTTACGGGTAGTCTGTTTCATGAACTGCTTTCGGGGGATCAAGAGGCGAGACGAAGGGTATTTGCCAAACTCCCTCGTACCGATAACCCTGTGCACCTGATCGACAATGTATCGTCTCTGCTCGCTCATGAAGGCGAGACGCACACACCATCTGGCGACATCTTGGCGCACACGCTAGACCTGCGATACAGGTTCAATGCAAGGCTCAAGGAGCCGGGGTATCAGCTCCCGCAAGAAGCGTTTGATGGCGTCGTAGAGAACGAAGAACTGACGCGCCGTCTAGTTGAATCCTACGTCGAGCGCACAAACGCCGTGGCTGACATATTCAGCCGAGTCACCAGCGGCTCTGACAACGACCGCCTCATCGCGCTGGCTGAGATCGAGGCAGAGATAGCGGATCCCAAAAACGTTATTCGGTTCTATCGATCACTCGATGATGATGATGATGAGCTTCCGCCCGCGGACCTGATAACAGAAGATTGGGCAACTTTTCGATTTTACCAGACCGCTCTTCTCTTCTCGCTACACACTGTTTATAGACATAGAGGACCGGTGCCGCTGCCGCTCTCCGCGAAAGAGTTTGAGCGTCTTGAGCATGATGTTCACGATCACATGGCGCTGTGCTTAGGCATCCTAGGCGGCGGACTGGCTACAAATGATCGAAAGCTACAAGGATGGTTTTCTCTGCTCAATCCATCGGGTACGCTAATTTCCAGCTAACGGTTCAATTCAAGCCGACAATCCTTCGCGGCGCTGTTTAATGTAGACGTTGACCGATGTCTGCTTCTGGCCAACAACCGCCTTCGACCCAGAGCGGACGCACTTGAGCGTTTACGTGCCCTGCGAAATTGTCCCGTACAACATTATTAGGAACGCATGTCGTGGCCGAACAAAACGCAATCTCGATCGGCCAATGCAATCGGCCGCGCGCGACCACGGGATGGTCAGCAACCGACATCTTCCGCGCTAAACGCGCGTTCAGTACCATTCGAGCGCGCTAAAATGAAATGAAAACAGGGAGAGGCCTTCCATGGCCGCATTCGACATCACTGTGCGTGACACGCTCAAGCTGCTTGATGGCCCGTTCGAGTCCTTCGCAGAAGGCGTGTCTAACGGACTTTACGCATTTTGGCTGGGGTCCGGGATTTCTTTCGGACGCGCGCCGCGTCTGCGCGACCTCGTCGGCAAGGTGCTTGAGCACGTGCGTTCTCGCATCGACCCAGCGGATCCGAACTGCAAGTTCGCCCGCTCGATGCAAGAGATCCTCACCTTGGCCAGCATTTCACCGGAGGAGCGTGCGCGCTCGAAGCTGGATGAACCCTTCGCCAGCTGGCCGGACCAGGATGCCCTCGCTTGGCGCTTGGTCAACAACTATTCCAAGCTGCTCGGCCTTACCGTCGATGGCGAAGACCTCGACTATCTGCTGTGGACTGTCATCGACGTCGGTGCGACGTTCGCGGACGCCGCCATGACCCCCGACGTGGAGCACCTCTGTCTGGCGGCCTTGAGTCTGGAGGGCACGGCCCCTGAGATGCTATCAGCCAACTGGGATCCGCTGGTCGAAAGAGCCGTCGACACTCTGACGGACGGCAATGCGGCGTTGAGCCCAACGGTCGTCGCCCGTCCCGCTGACCTTCAGCTGCCCCGCAACAAGACCCGCCTCATCAAATTCCACGGCTGCGCTGTCAAGGCTCAAGGTGACCCGGGCCAGTACCGCCAATGGTTGGTGGCGTCCAATGATCAGGTCGCCGCCTTCTGCACGCAGACGAACAACCAGGGGCTGGTCACTGCATTGACGCACATCGTCGGGAGCAAGCGCACACTGATGCTTGGTCTGTCGGCCCAGGACACCAATATCCAGGGAATCTTCAACAAGGCGGCCAACGAGTTGACGTGGCAGCTTGGCGATCCTCCCCCGAGCTATGTGTTCTCAGAGCAAGAACTGGGCATGGACCAGCGATCGCTCCTGAGAAACGTCTACCGCGACCAAATCACGCCAACTAACCTGACGGCGGCCTTTGAGGCGGCGCGCATCCAGGCGTACGCAAAGCGGTTGCTCACCGCGCTGCTGCTGGATGTGTGGTCGAGAAAGCTGCAGGCGTTGATCCATCTTGCTCCAGGTCCGCTTCTGCTTGCGGAGCGTCAACACCTGTGCGCCGGCATCGTGTCGCTTCGCAACCGCCTGGCAGATGCGGCGGAGCCAGAGCTCGACTTCATCGATGCGCTCCTTGATCGGTTCGGCCGTGCCTGCAAGTTGCTGCGCGACGGCCAAATCGAGCACCCCAATGTCAGGTTTGAGCCGATCACGAATGACGTCGTGACGGCCCTCCCGGGCAATCCCGCCTTGGGGGCCCTCGGGTTACGCGAGGCGGCCGTTGCACTTGGCCTTGTGGGGATGGGCTTGAGCCGCGATGACTGGACAGTGAAAGCCGAGGCTTTGGACAGGGAATCGGGTGTGCTGGCAGTCACCGGAAAAGGTGCAGCAGCGGCTCGCACCAAGGTTTACCTGACGGCCAGCGCGGCATGCGCCGCGCTGCTTCGCAGCGAGGGCCACCTGGTGGAAACAGAAAGCCCTCTCTTGATCCAGTCTCAAAAGCTGGCGGTACCAATGACCCGTTCCCCAAGGGCGGCATCAGGACGGACCGGGTTGCCGAAGGTGCGCGAGGTCAGCATATCGGCCCTGCTGCAAACCTACGCCACCGCTGACGAGTTGTATGAAGCATTCCGACAGGAGCTTGCGCTATGACTGATTCAACGCCAGTGGGCCGTGTCACGGCGGCGCTTGAGGACGCTGGGTATCAGCGGATTTCCAGCGGGCTCCAGGTCGGCGAGCTGAAGTTCCAGTTTCCGGCTGCGTTCGTGAAGGCGAAGAGCTCGGCCGAACTGATCCTCGTCGCTGACATTGCAAGCGAAAGCGAGGCGCAGCTGACCCGCAAGGTGGACGGCGTGGCGCGCGCGCTGGACGTCGCAGCCTCCACCCGCTCGCTCACCCTGGTAGTCACCGGACCCCGTCCCAGTGCTGCCGCCCTGGAATCACTGGGCCGGGTCTGCCGGGTCCTTCCTACTGGCGATATCAGCGGTGACGACGGCGACGAAGTCCTCAAGAACTGGCTGGCTGTGCTGCTGCCTCTGTCGTTGCCACAGCCTGAGTCCGTGGCGGGCGACTCCCTGGCCCGCATCCACGTCGCCGCGCAGAACCTGGACGACACCACTAGGAAACTGATCGACGTTGCTTCGCAAGGGGAGGGCGCCGTCAGCAAGGAGCTGTACTCGATCATCGACACCGCTGCCGTCCAGGCCAAGGAGAAGACCACATGACACCGCGCATCACGTCCCTCACGGCCACCGACTTCCGCAGTCTTCGTGGGACGGTAACGGTCCCTATGGACAGCCCTGTTGTGCTGATCCATGGCCGTAATGGTGCTGGCAAGACCAGCTTATTGACGGCCATGGAACTTGGCCTGACCGGCAATCTGGCATCGCTATCTCGGTTGGATCCGCAGCTTCGTGAGCATCTGGTTCACAAGGAGGCGATGTCCAAGAAGGCGTCGGTGTCGATCGGCGTACACGGGCTTGGTGTCGACTTTCCTGCAGGGCATTTCGACATCCATGGCCACAAGTTCGCTGGCAAGCCGGCGCTGGATCCCGTCCTGGCCAGGCACTTCTCGGAGCGCTGCTACCTGGCGCAATCCACTCTGACCAGACTACTGGAGTTTTACGAGGACAAGGCAGCAAATGGCACGGCGCTGACGCGATTCGTTAAGGAGTTGCTGGAGCTGGATGCGCTGGATGCGCTCATTGACGGCCTGCACGATGCCGGTGACATTCGCCGGCTCCGCGGCCATGCCGTTAGCTTCTGGGACATGCGCGAGCAGCTCCCGAGTTTGGATGACGAATTGAGCCGCCTGGCCAGAGAACTCATTGCTGCCGAGGGCCAGGCGGCTCAGCTCACGCAGACGGTGGGGCAGCGACTTGCACCACACTGGCCAGAAGTTGCCGGTCTCTCGGCACAGGCGATGCTTGACCTGTTAAAGGACCAATCGCAGGAGCCTGAGCTGCAACGCCTGACGCAGCTCAGGCGGGAGCTCAATGACACGGTCTCTCAAAGCCAGAGGGTGGTATCCGCCATTGCTGCCGATCAGCGCGAGGCCGCCGAAACGGCCGCCAGCGCTGCCGACGCGGCACTGAGCGGTTGGCTGGACACCAGCGGCAAGCGCATGACGGAGCTGTTCGACAAGCTCGGTGGCTACTTCTCTGATCTGCCGTCACCCATTCAAAACCGCCCCGAATACGCCCGCGCCTACGCCCATCGGGCCATTACCGCTGAGGTAACGAGATGCCAGCAGGTTCAGGGCAAGGATCAAGCAGCACAAAAGCAGGTTTCGACCCTTCAAACGGACCGGCAAGGCCTCACCAGGCGGCTGGAAGAGATCGACAAGCAGATCGTGCAGCATTCGCGCGAGGCAGGCCAACTTGTGCAGGCGCTGTCTGCCCTGGTGCCACATGTGCATACGGAAGAATGCCCCGTCTGTAGTCGGGACTTCGGTGAGGTTTCGTCGTCGCCGTTACTGGGTCATCTCACCGCCCGGATTGCGTCCCTGACCCAGTCGGCTGGCCTTCTCTCTGCCTTGTCGCAGGAGCGGGCGAACACGGTGAACGCCGTCGCAGCCAGAGATCGAGAGATCGGTGTCGCTCAGGCGCAAGTACTCACGGCCGAAGCGAGAGCAGAATACGGGCAAAGGCTAGCAACCCTTGAGCAGGCCTTGCAGGCTTTGTCTGCCCTGGAAGCGGAAGCCAAGGCTGGCGAAACCCTGTTCGGGCAAGCTGCCAACGCCGCGCAAGCCCTGGCATCGGCTCGCACCGGCGATCAGCAATCAGCAGCCATTCGTGATTCTGCTGGTCGGTATGCCACGGTGCTCTCCATGGACTCCATCGGCGCTAGCGAGCCTTTGCAAGCGGCGCTGCAGCGGTTCCTGGCTGAAGTCGCTGCTCGGCTGGAGCGGCTGACGGCAAAAGAGTCGGCACGCCGCGATGGCGAGGCGGCACTGAGGGAACTGCTGCTGAAGCAGCAAAACATTGAAGCCATCAAGGTGCGGCTGCTGGAGCGCAAAACTGCTCGTCGAGGCCTGCATGCGGCGAAGGAAGCGGGGGAGCGCGCGATGGAACAGGCCCGTGAGCTTCTCAAGCTCGCTCAGGTTGAGCGTTCCCGCGTTGTGGGCCAGGTGTTCAACGATTCCTTGAATGCGGCATGGCGAGACCTCTTCATCCGCCTGGCACCGGACGAGCCTTTCATCCCCGCCTTCGCTTTGCCCCAGGCGACGAAGGGCGACGTCGAAGCGAAGCTGGAGACCCACTACCGAGACGGCAGTAAGGGCGGAAATCCAAGGGCTATGCTCAGCGCCGGGAATCTCAACACGGCCGCGCTGACGCTGTTCCTTGCGCTCCACCTGTCCGTGAAGCCGCAGCTGCCGTGGCTGATCATCGACGACCCGGTGCAAAGCATGGACGAGGTTCATATCTCGCAGTTCGCTGCGCTGTTGCGGACACTCTCCAAGCAGCACGAACGCCAGGTGATCATTGCTGTGCACGAAAAACCCCTCTTCGACTACCTGTGCCTGGAGCTCAGCCCAGCGTTCGAAGGGGACCGATTGATCACAGTAGAGTTGGGGCGTACGGCCAACGGAGACTCGGTAGCGAACACTCTTGTTAGAGACTGGAAACAAGACCTGGCGATTGCAGCGTAGTCATCTGCGCTCGCACTAGACTTCCCGAACTCCGAAACGGCCGCGTGGCTGAGACGTTTTGTTGGCCTACGATGCGACCGCCTCGTTTTAGCGAACGACCGGGCTCAGTGAGTTTAGCGAATGGCTGCTCTTGGCCGAAAGCAAACCCGGCAGCTCATGCCTGCCGAAGGTCGGCATGCCGAAGCGAGCGGGCCGTGGCTGCATCACCGTTGCCGCCTAGAACAGCCCGCTTAGCACCAGCAGCAAGCCGGCTACGGAAGCGACCCACACCAGCGAACGAACGTAAGGAACCCCCGCCGCGTAGATCGGCACGTAGACCACGCGTGCCCAGAAGTACAGCTGTGCGCCGAGGGCGGTCATCGCGTCGCCGCGCCCGGTCAGCGCCACCGCGAGCGTGGCGGCTGCGAAGAAAGGAAAGGTCTCGAGGAAGTTGCGCTGGGCGCGTTCGAGCCGTCCGGCGACGTCGGTCAGCGGTGTCGGGACGCCGTCGCGGGCGCCGGCGTTCCATTGCATGCCACGCTGACGGGTCATCAGGGCGGCGGCGGCGAACAACTGGGCCAGGCCCAGCACGACGGACCAGGCGAGCATGCGTAGTTCGATCGGAAGCGATTCGATGGTCATGACGGATTCCCCTCGGTTGTCGTGTCAACGCGGCGTCAGGACCCAACCCGAGCCGACAGGCGGGAGCTTAGCCGAGTGGCCGGTCGACGGGTCTGCTCGAGGCCGATGAGAAGGGGCCGCCGTCTACGCGAGCGAGCATCGACGTTCGTCGGAGGATGCGGGCGAGCGTCGTCTTTTACGAATGGAGGGGGAGGCGTGCGAGCAGCTATTCGCGTGGCGGCGAATCGCGCCAGGACGCTACTGCGTAGGGCGATCCACGCTCGTGTGCGCGATGCACACGGCTACCCCGATCGCACACCGGCCGCGGCATTGCGCACGCGACCGGATAAGACTGTTTGCAACCCCATGCGGCCCGCCACCCGGCGGGCCGCATGGGTCTTGCGATGACTCAGCGCGCCGGCGCCTCGAAGTCGTAGCGGAAGATCGCATCGGGCAGCGGCTCGGTCACGGTCAGGTCGACCGGGATCGTGATCATCGAGCGCAGCGGGCTCTTGGCCTCGACGCAGACCTGCGTCGTGTAGTGACCGGGCGCGAGCGCGGAGGCGTCGATACCGATCGCGATCGCCTGCGTCGATCCGGACATCACGTTGCCCTGGCCTTGCGCGACGGTCAGCCACGGCGTCGTGGCCGCGCTCGCGCACCGCAGGCCCGATGCGGTGGCGTCGAGGTGCGGCGTGATCACGACGTGGTTCCAGCGGCCGGCATGCGAGAAACCGGCGAAGCAGGTGGAGTGTTTGAATGCGTTGTGGGACTGCGGATGCGAGTTGAGCGCGGGCAGGAACGGCGGCGTCGCCTCGGTCCACGGCACGCCGTACTCGACGACCAGATCCTCGGTCGCGGTATCGCTGATCGTGCCGCTGACCGGAATGCGCAGTGCCGGCGTCGGGTTGCCGTCGGCCGCGATCGTGGTCTGGCCGATCAGCGTCAGCTGCTCGCCGTCGATCGTGTCGACCGGTACCGTGCTCGGCATCGAGTAGAGCTTGATCGACACCGGCATGCCGACCGGCGAACGCTGGATGCCTACCGTCACGCCGTCGATCGTCGCGCTGGTGCCGACCTGCGGATGCTCGTCGAAGTAGAAGCGCCGGTACCAGGCATTGTCGGCGGTGCCGACGAGCTGCTGCGGATCGTCGGTCGGGATCAGGTAGCACAGATCGACCGGGTCGTCGGACGGCACGTCGCTGGAGATCTGGCTGAGCACGGTGCCGTCGACGACCTCGTAGGACAGCGGATGTGCGCCGGCATTGCCCATCGCGACGGTGCGCCAGGCACTGGCGCCGGCGCCGACCGACAGCGTCAGCGCCGAGGGCGCCGTTGTCGCGACGGCCGGCCGGTCGTAGACGGCCACGGTGCCGACGCCGAAGACGCCGGCGATCGTGGTGGCGGCCAGGATCGCGCTGCCGTCGATCGCGACGCCACCGTCGCCGAGGCTGTCGGAGTAGTAGCCGTCGCCCGCGAGCGGCGGCTGATCGCGCGCGATCTCCTCGACCTGGGTCCAGCCGTTGCCGGAGGCCTCGAACACGTAGAGCGAACCTTGCGAGACCAGCGGATTGGTCACGTTCCATTTGACGAGCGGCGCCGACACGGCGGCGACGCCGTCCTTCAATGCGACCCCCACGCCGAAGGTCTCGTCGGGGCTGCCGCCGACGGCCGACAGCGTATGCGTGATCGACCAGTGCCCGTTCGACTCGGTCATCAGGCAGGCCGCGCCGGGCAGCGGATTGGCGTCCGTGCCGCCGCCGGGCGCGCCGACCAGGACGCGGTTGCCGTCGACCGCCATCGAGGTGCCGAAGTTGGTCTTCTGCCCGGGCTGATAGCAGCCGGTCACGCGCTGGGTCTGGGTCCAGCTGCCGTTGGACTGCTGGAATACGTAGACGCTGCCGACGCCGATCTGCGTGATCGGCGCGCCGACCAGGACCGTGCCGCCGCTGAGTCCGACCGAGTTGCCGAACTGGTCGCCCTGCACGCCGTTGGACGCGACCAGCTTCTGCGTCTGCTGCCAGACGCCGTTGTTCTCGACGAAAACGTAGGCGGCGCCGGGTTCGAGGCTGCCGTCGTCGCGCAGGCCGATCGGCGCGCCGATCACGGCGACGCCGTTCTCGATCGCGACCGACCAGCCGAACTCGCTGAGCAGCATGCCGTCGTCGGCGGTCAGCTTCTGGGTCTGCTGCCAGACGCCCTGGTTGCGCTTGAACACGTAGACCGCGCCCTGCCCGTAGACGCCGTTGATCGTCGCGTAGGTGGCGCCGACCATCAGCGTGTCGCCGGAGACCGCGATCGCGCTGCCGAAGAAGTCCGCATCGCCTCCGCCCGCGCCGACCAGCTTCTGGGTCTTGTGCCAGGTGCCACCGGACTTCTCGAACACGTAGACCGAGCCCTTGCCGACCAGAGTCGGCGGCACGAGGTTGTACGGATCGGCCGGATCGCTGTAATCGCCGTCGCCGATCGCGCCGACGAACAGCGTGGATCCGGCATGCTTCATCGCCCAGCCGAAGCGGTTGCCGATGTTCTGAAACGGAAACACGCCGGCATAGCCGTCGCCGGTCAGCACCTGGACCTCGCTGCGTGCGGCCGTGCCGGCCGGCGTCTGCGGCCGTGATGCCGGTCGCGGCAGCGCGACCGCGGCGGCCCAGGGCGCGCGCGCCGGATCGAGGCGCGGCGCCGGCGCGACCGCAGCGGCCGAGGCCGGGGTGACCGGGCGGGCGCCCGCCGCCGCGGCGGCCGGGACGATGCTTGCAGCGGGCAGCAGCAGGCACAGCACTGCTCCACCGAGGGACTTCTTCATTCCAGGTTCTCCGGTTCTCGTAGCACGGAAGGCGGGATCGAGCCGCCCGAGGGGGCTCTCACTGGACGTAGCGAGATTTCGCGGCGAAACCTCGCAAGGAAATGCGATGCCGGCCGGCGGCGCCTCAGAACTCGGTCAGACCCACGAAGTCCGGTGCCGGATCGAGGCCGGTGATGCGCGCCAGGCCGGCCTGCGCCGCGCGCCGGCGCGACGGATCGATGCCGGGCTGCCCGAGCTCGCGGGCCAGCCGGTCGGTCAGCAGATCGAGCTGCCAGATCTGGGCGAACGTCTCGCCGCCGAGCAGGCGGACCAGCGCCTGGCGCTGCGCGGCCAACCGCGTCAATGCCTGCGGATCGCGCTGCAGCACGCCGCGCGCCCAGTCCAGATGGATCGCACTGCGCCGGGCGCGCAGCGTGTCCTGGCCCTGGCTCGCATCGGACAGCGCGGCCGCGCGCTCCAGGTGCGCGATCGCCGCCGCGTCGCCGAGCAGCAGACAGGCGCGGCCGAGACTGTCCTCGGCGGCCGCGATCGCCGAGGGTTTGCTGACGTTGCCGGGCACGCCGAACTCGGCCAGCGCCGCGCGCAACTGGTCGGCGGCCTCCTGCGCGCGGCCCTGCTGCAGCAGCGCCTCGGCCAGTACGCGGCTGACGCCGGCGCGTGCGTTCTTGGACTGCTCGGCCGCCTGCAGCGTCGACAGCAGGTCGCGCATGCGGACTTCCGCATCGGTAAAACGGCCGGTCGCGATCAGATGGCGGGCGCGTGCGGTTTCGACCGCGCGCTGCACGATAGGCACCGGTTTCAGGTCCGGCGGCATCGCCGCATCGATCGCGGCGAGCTGATCGCGTGCCTGCTCGGGATCGCCGACCGCGAGATAGGCCAGCGCCAGCCGGCTGCGCACGATCAGGGTGCCGAGGTCGGCCGGACCGAGCATCGCCTCGAAGCGCGGCAGCAGCGCCGTGAACGTCGCGATCGCCGCGGCGGTCCTGCCGGAATCGAGCTCGTGCGTGCCCTTGTTGGTGATCGTGCGCAGCACGCTGGTCTGCTCGAGGTCGGAGTTGGCCTCGATGACCGCCATCGCGCGCTCGTAGATCGCGGCCGAGCGCGCCGGATCGCCGTGCTGGTCGAGGATCGCGGCGGCCGTGCCGAGCGTCTCGAGCAGGTCCTGGCTGCTGCGGTCGCCGGCGGCGTCGAACTCGGCGATCGCGGCGGCGGCCTCGGCTTCGGCTTCCAGGCCGCGCGCGAGGAACAGCAGCGAATACGCGCGGATCGCGCGCAGATACGGATGCCAGCGGTGCTGGCCGCCGCTGGTGCGGCGCGCCAGCGGCAGGGCGGCCTCGATGATCTGCGCGGCCTCGCGGTGCTGCGCGTTCTGGATGCGGATGTGCGCCAGCGTGGCGACGCTCTGCAGGTACTCGATCGGCGCCTGCTCGCGCTGCGGCAGCAGCAGTGCGTGGGCCTGCTGCGCGGCCTCGAGCGCCTGCGGCACCTGGCCGAGGTTGTTGAAGACGTCGGCGATCTCGGTCAGCAGCACCGCGCGCGTGGCGTCGCTGAGGTCGGTGCGCCGGTCCAGCTTGGCGCTGGCGCGGCCGAGCAGTTCCGCCGCGCTCAATGCCGCCCCCTGCGTTCGGTTGGGATCGCCTTCGCGGAAGACGTCGTTCAAGAATCTCACCAGGGTCTCGGCGTGGCGGCGCTGCTGCTCGGCGACGCGGTGCTGCGCCTGCGCCGATTCGCGCTCGCGCTCGGCCTGCTGGCGCTGCTCGCGCTCGTGGACCGTGCGGTCCAGCGCGATCAGCGTGGTCGCGACCAGGCCCAGGCTCAGCAGCGCGACCAGCGACGCCGCCAGCGCATGGCGCCGCACTAGCTTGGCGAGCCGGTACGCGAACGAGCCGTGATGCGCGCTGACCGGCAGGCCGAGCGCCCAGCGCTCCAGATCGTCGGCCAGCGCCTGCGCGGTCGCATAGCGCGACCGCGGGTCCTCGTCGCAGGCCTTGGCGACGATCCGCGAGAAGTCGGCGCCGAGCTGGCGCCGCAGCCGGTCCGGGGCGCTGTGGCGGTGTCGCGCGATCTCGTCGAGCCGCGCGCGGTCGTTGACCGCCAGCGTCGCCAGCACGCGATCCTGGCGCGGCAGCGAGACCGTCGTGCCGGCGGCCGGCAGCAGCGCGCGCGCATGGCGCACCGTGACGCCGCAGCCGAGCTCGTAGAGCATCAGGCCGAGCTGGTAGATGTCGCTGGAGGTCGTCGCGGCCTCGCCGCGCAGCTGCTCGGGCGCGGCATAGGCCGGCGTCATCGCCAGCGTGCGTGTGTCCTGTTCGTCGGTGGCGTCGAGCAGCTTGGCGATGCCGAAATCGAGCAGCTTCGGATGGCCGTCGGCGTCGACCAGGACGTTGGACGGCTTGAGGTCGCGATGCAGCACCAGGTTGCGATGCGCGAACTGCACCGCCGCGCAGACGCGCGCCATCAGCAGCGCGCGGGCGCGCAGGTCCAGGCAGCGGCGGTCGCACCAGTCGGTGATGCGCTCGCCCTCGACGTACTCCATCGCGAACCAGGGCTGACCGGCCTCGCCGATGCCGGCGTCGACCAGGCCGGCGATGTGCGGATGATTGAGGCGGGCCAGGATCTGGCGCTCGCGCAGCGCACGCGCATGCGGAATCGGCAGGTCGCTGCGGACGATCTTCAGCGCCACGCGCTGCTCGACGCCGTCGATGCGCTCGGCGAGGTGGACCTCGCCCATGCCGCCGACGCCGAGCAGGCGCACCAGCCGGAAGCGGCCGCTGATCACGGTCTCGACGGCGGCGTCGTCGCCGGCCGGATCGGCGCGGCCGCTGCCGAGCGTGGATTCGGCGGCCGCGTCGGCATCGGCGGCCGCCAGCGTCGCGCGGACCGCCGCGGCGAGCGCGGCGTCCTCGAGCGCCAGTTCGGCCAGGCGGCTTTCGCGCTCGTCCAGCGCCAGCGCGTACAGCGCATGGAACGCGGCGCGCTCGCGCCGCTTGCGTTGCAGGGCCGCCTCGTCCATCAGCTCGCGAGGTGTTCGCGCAGCCAGACGCGCGCCAGCGCCCAGTCGCGATAGACGGTGCTCTCGTCGACGCCGAGCACGCCGGCCACCTCGCGCACCGTGAGTCCCACGAAATAGCGCAGCTCGACGATCCGCGCCAGCGCAGGCTCGATCGCTTCGAGGTCGACCAGGGCCGCGTCCAGCCGCTGCACGTCGGTGTCGGCCGACATCGGCAGCTCCATGACCTCGAGCAGCTCCAGGCGCTCGAGCTGGCCGCCGTGCTTCTCGGTGCTCGCGCGGCGCGCGCGGTCGACCAGGAAATGCCGCATCGCGCGCGCCGCGACCTTGAAGAAATGCGTGCCGTCGGTGATCGGCGCGGCGCCGCGCTCGATCATGCGCAGCAGCACGTCGTTGACCAGCGCGGTCGGCTGCAGCGTGGTCGCGCGCTCGCCGCGCAGCTGGCGCCGCGCGATCGCGCGCAGATCGGCGTAGATCAGCGACAGCAATTGGTCGAACGCGGCCGCGTCGCCGCTCTGCCAGCGCTGGATCAGCGCGGTCGTGTCGTCCGCGGTCACGGTGGGATCGGGAGTGGTCAAAGCGATCACGGGCAGTGGACGCCGACGATCAGATCCCTTGCGGCGCATCAGAGGGCCATGGCCGTGCACGCTGCCTGCGCGGCCGGCCAGCGTCAAGATGCGGCGCAACGGACGGCGCGCCGGCACATCGACGGAGCGAACGTCTTCGCAGCCGGAGCAGGTGTGTCCGATTCCATCGGCGCCGCTTACGCCAGCCTCCGTAGTTCAGCTTGCGCGAACGAGGGTGCGACTCACCCCCGCGTCGCTGCGCCGGACGGGGCCAATGGACCCGAACAGGCACAAAATGGGCGGGGCCAGACCCCGCCCGAAAAGGGCTTCCCCTTATTCCCGAACGGGAGTGGCGCTATTGGTCGACTTCACGAGGTTGATGCCGTTCTGCGCGTCGGACTTATTGTGGTAGCCCTCACCCGAATCGGCGATCTTCTTTCCGTTCGATGCATAGAGGGTCCACCGCCAGTACCCTGCAGCATCCTTGTAGAGACTGAAGTACATGGTAAAGCCTCATAGTGCGCCGGATCGGCGCTTCATGAGGAAATCACTGCTCAGTCTCAAATCGTGAGACTCCGTTTTTCGGCTTCTACGTTTCTGGGCGGTGGCGCCATTGAACATGTGCAAGAGACATCCCGGTTCGATAGCTTTCGATAGGCGCCGCGGCGCCAAGTCAAGGCATGCAGCCATCGATAGTGCGCGGCAGCGGGCTTCAGCGCGTGAGGAGATCGACATAGGCCTGATAGCTGTAGCTACGGTTCTTCTTCTGTCCCGTCAATTCCACGACCACACCGAGTCTTTCGAGCGCCTGCACCGCGGCGTTCGCGGTGGGGAACGTGGTGTCCAGCTGCTGGCGTACGCGTTCCACGGTGAAGCGCGGCATCATCGGCAACGACTCGAACAACCGGTAGACGGTCGGGCTGACCGTGGGCGAGCGCAGCAGCTTGTGGCGATCGGCGGCGATCAGTGTGGCGATGGCGACGATGCTGCGTTCCGACTCTGCCGCCGCGACCGCCACACCTTCCAGAAAGAACGCCACCCATGATTCCCAGTCGCCCTCGGTGCGGATGGTCGACAGGCGACGGTAGTACTCGGCCTGGTGCTGTTTCAGGTAGCCGCTGAGGTACATCAACGGCTCGGCCAGCAGCTTCCAGTGTTCGAGCAAGGCCGCGATCAGCAGACGACCGATGCGACCGTTACCGTCCAGAAACGGATGGATGGTCTCGAACTGCGCATGGATCAGTGCGATCTTCACGAGCGGCGGAAGATCGTTCGTACTTGCATGGATGAAGCGCTCCAGATCCGCCAGCAGGTCCGGCACGCGCTCCGGTGGAGGTGGCACGAACACCGCATTACCGGGCCGCGTGCCGCCGATCCAGTTCTGCGAACGCCGCAGCTCGCCCGGCTGCTTGCCGGCACCGCGCACACCATCGAGCAGCAATCGGTGCGCATCGCACAGCAGGCGAACGCTGATCGGCAGGCCATTCGGATCGCGCGTCTGCTCCTGCACCAGGCGGAACGCACGCAGGTAGTGGGTGACCTCGGCCACATCGTCGGTGTTGGCGATCTTGAGGCCTGCTTCCTCGTCGAACAGATCGGTCAAGGTCGCCTGCGTGCCCTCGATCTGCGAAGTGAGCAAGGCTTCCTTGCGGACGGCGCCGTAGAGCAGCCAGTCCACCGACGGCACCAACCCCGACACGCCCGACAGCCGCGCCAGCGCCAGTTCCGCCTGCCGGTTCAGATCGGCGAATGACGCCGCCGTCATCGGCGGGTCGGCAGGCGGAAGCGGATATGGCACGAAAGCGCGAACCGACTCGCCCAAGGTCGTGGAGATCGCGAAGGTGCCGGTGCGACGGTTCATCTAAAGATCACTTCCATTGCGACGGACATATATTAAAGCATTCTTTAATTATATGAGCCAATATGAAAGTAGGCTTTGATGTGTTGCAGGGCGCAGACCGAATTTCCCTCCTTCGGCAGCATCTCGCCTGCAATTCAGCCGAGGCAACCATCGCCGATCCCGCGGGTGCCTCGGCGGCTCGTCGACGATGGCCGCGTGACGTTGCAGTGCGTGCCGCTTGGCTAAGAGAACCGGCCCTTGCGCACCATTGGCGGAAGTCGCAGCCATCCGTTTCATCGGAGGACTGGAGCAAAGGCACCAGCGTCGTCACACGTCATTGCCTCGTCGCGACCGGACCGCGAAGCCGCATCCATCGGGCCATCGCCTGCCGGCGCCGAGCGGCGATTCGGAAAGAAAAAAGGCCTGGAGATCATCCAGGCCTTGGGTAAATGGTGGAGGTGGCGGGAGTCGAACCCGCGTCCGAAGGCGCTTGACGCCCAGCTCTACATGCTTAGCTCACCGTTAAGTCTCGTCAGCCGGCAGCACGATGTGCGAAGCGCGCCGGGCGACCAGCCTGCTTGATTTGACCCTCGGACCGGCAGGCGGCAGGCGAGGGCGATCCCGTGATAGTGACCCTACATCCACGAGCACAGGCACAAGTGGGTTCGGGGCTTACGCCTTAAGCGGCGAGAGCGTAGTTGTCGTCGTTGGCAACTATAAGTTTGCAGCTGGATTAACGAGGAAAGCGGCCCCCTCGGCATGCACCAAGCTATCTCACTACCCCCGTCGAAGCCAGGACACCCCCGGGGTCGTGCATCCTAGCACGCTGCATCAGATGAGGGTGGCGGCGGCCATCTCAAGCAGCTCGCCACGTTCGACCGCCTGACGCCGGGCGCCGCATACGCGCTGACCGGCGAGGCGCTGTTTCGCGGAATGGGTCGTGGGACTCGACATCGGCTGGGCGGCAGGGGCGCGGAGGTGGTTGCCGGCCGCGGGTTTGTTCACCTGGCCACCGGGCTCGGCCGCGGCGTCACGCGATACCACGTCGAAGACGCGGCTGCCGTCGTCCGCAGCGCTCAGGCGGCCTTGTTGTGCGCGCGCATCGTGCGCTGCTTCTCGCGATTCCAGTCGCGTTCCTTCTCGGCGTTGCGCTTGTCGTGATCCTGCTTGCCGCGCGCCAGGCCGATCTCGACCTTGACCTTGTTCTTCTTCCAGTACACGGCGGTCGGGACGATCGTGTAGCCCTTGCGCTCGACGGCGCCGATCAGCTTGTCGATCTCGGCACGATGCAGCAGCAGCTTGCGCGTGCGCCGGTCCTCGGCGACGACATGCGTGGACGCCGAGATCAGCGGCACGATCGACGCGCCGAACAGGAAGATCTCGCCGTTGCGCACGATCGCGTAGGCATCGCCGAAATTGAGCCGGCCGGCGCGCAGGCTCTTGAGCTCCCAGCCCTGCAGCGCGATGCCGGCCTCGTAGCGCTCGTCGATGTGATAGTCGTGGCGCGCGCGCTTGTTCAGCGCGATCGTGCCGCCGCCTTTTTCGGTGTCTTTCTGTTTGGCCATCTTGGTTACACTGCCGCTGGTCGCCGGTGCCGGTCTTCCGTCCCGTGCGTGTTGAAGTTGGTTTTTTCCGGAGCTTTCGTGTGACCCACATCAGCCGCAGCGCACTGGTCCGCTACACGCCCCGGCAGATGTTCGACCTCGTCAACGACGTCGAAGCATACCCGAGCCGCTTTCGCTGGTGCTCGGCCGCGCAGGTGCTCGAGCGCGACGAGACCGGCATCACCGCGCGGCTCGATCTGCGCCTGGCCGGGCTCGTGCAGTCGTTCACGACGCGCAATCTCAATCTGCCGCCGGACCGCATCCAGATGCGTTTCGTCGACGGGCCGTTCAAGACGCTCGAAGGCGTCTGGACGTTCCAGGCGCTCGGCGAGGCCGGATCGAAGGTCGCGCTGACGCTCGATTTCGAGTTCGCCAACCGTCTGGCCGGCGCCGCGCTGCGCCTGGGCTTCCAGGGCCTGGCCGACCGCATGGTCGACGATTTCTGCCGCGTCGCGCGCGATGTCTACGGCTGAGCCGATGCTGCGCATCGAGGTCGCCTATCTCGATGCGGGCTGCCAGTTCCTGGTCCGGTGCGAGGTCGCGACCGGTACCACGGTGGCCGAAGCGCTCGATGCGAGCGGCGTCGATGCGGCGTGCCGGATCGCCTGGCGGTCGCTGACCGTCGGCATCTGGTCGAAGCCGGCGCGGCCCGAGACGGTACTCGGCGACGGCGATCGCATCGAGATCTACCGGCCGCTGCAGGTCGATCCGAAGGAGGCGCGCCGGCGGCGCGTCGAGAAGGCGCGCCGCGCTCAGCCCTGACGCTGGTCGCCGCCGCCCTGGCTCGGGCGCTCGTCCTTCGGGCGCTTCTCGTCGGGGTACTGGCGCTTGAACTTGCGCGCGTCCTTGATCAGCTGGTCGGCGTCCTCGGGGAAGTAGTCGCCTTCGACCTTGACCAGCGCGTCGTTCTCGAAATACAGCGTCAGGTCCTTGCTCTCCATCTTGCCGCGGCCGCGACGGATCGAGGAGACGTAGTCCCAGCGGTCCTGGTCGAACGGGCTGATCACCGACGGCGAGCCCATGACCAGCAGCACCTGGCGCTTGGTCATGCCGGTCTTGAGCGAATCGACGGTTTCCTTGTCGAACAGATTGCCCTGCTGCACGTCGAGCTTGTAGATCAGGCCGCAGCCGCCGAGTGCGGCCAGACAGAGGACGGCGACGAGGATGTGGCGCATGCGCGGGCTACCCGACAGTGACAAAAGCGGTCGGATGATACACTAGCGCCCGTTAACACACCTTGGCCCGCCTCCTGCTCAGCAGCATCCCGGCAGCCGGCCAGTACACCGGAGGACGACCATGGAAACCACCGACCTGCGCCGAGCGGGATTGAAGGTGACGCACCCGCGCATGCGGATTCTGTCCATCCTCGAAGAAGGGGACGGCAAGCACTTCAGTGCCGAGGACATCTATCGCAAGCTGCTCGAGAGCGACGAGGACATCGGTCTGGCGACGATCTATCGCGTCCTGACCCAGTTCGAGGCGGCCGGTCTGGTGCTCAAGCACAACTTCGAGGGCGGGCAGGCGGTCTACGAGCTCGACCGCGGCAAGCACCACGACCACATGGTCGACGTCGATACCGGCAAGGTCATCGAGTTCACCAGCGAAGAGATCGAGCGGCTGCAGCACGAGATCGCCGACCGCTACGGCTACATCCTCGAAGAGCACAGCCTGGTCCTGTACGTCAGGGCCAAGAAGAAGCGCTGAAGCCGGCGGCTGCCGGATCGCACCGGCAGCGATGGCCATCAAGTGGGTTTGATCCGAGGGAATCGTCCGGAACGCGCGGTCAGACCGCGCGCGCCAGTGTGTCGGCCAGGCCGCGGTAGGTCGCCGGCGTCAGCTCGCGCAACCGCGCCTTGGCGTCCTCGGGCAGGTCCAGCCCATCGACGAAGCTTCGCAGCGCATCGCGGCCGATGCCCTGGCCGCGCGTCAGCGCCTTGAGCTGCTCGTACGGATTGGGCAGGCCGTAGCGGCGCATCACGGTCTGCACGGCCTCGCCGAGCACTTCCCAGCTGGCGTCGAGATCGGCATCCAGACGCACCGGATCGACCTTGAGCTTGCCGATGCCCTTGACCAGCGCGTCGAGCGCGATCAGCGTGTGGCCGAACGCGGTGCCGAGCGCGCGCAGTACGGTCGAGTCGGTCAGGTCGCGCTGCCAGCGGCTGATCGGCAGCTTCGCGCCGAAGTGCTCGAACAAGGCATTGGCGAGGCCGAGGTTGCCTTCGGCGTTCTCGAAGTCGATCGGATTGACCTTGTGCGGCATCGTCGAGGAACCGACCTCGCCGGCCTTGAGCGCCTGGCGGAAATAGCCGAGCGAGATGTAGCCCCAGACGTCGCGTGCGAAGTCGATCAGGATCGTATTGATGCGGCGGATCGCATCGCCGATCTCGGCGACGCAGTCGTGCGGCTCGATCTGGGTCGTGTACGGATTGAAGACCAGGCCGAGCCCCTCGACGAAGCGCCGGGCGAACGCCGGCCAGTCCACGTCCGGATACGCGATCAGATGCGCGTTGTAGTTGCCGACCGCGCCGTTGATCTTGCCGGTCAGCTCGACCGCGGCCAGCTGGCGGCGTTGCCGCTCCAGCCGCGCGACGACGTTGGCGATCTCCTTGCCGAGCGTGGTCGGCGAGGCGGTCTGGCCGTGCGTGCGCGAGAGCATCGGCTGCGCGGCCAGATCGTGCGCGAGCGCGCGCAGCAGTCCGGTCAGCCGGTCCAGTGCCGGCAGCAGCACGCCGTCGCGCGCGTCGCGCAGCATCAGCGCGTAGGCGAGGTTGTTGATGTCCTCGCTGGTACACGCGAAATGCACGAACTCCTTGGCCGCGCCGAGCATCGGGTCGTCGCCGATCTTCTCCTTGATCAGGTATTCCACGGCCTTGACGTCGTGGTTGGTCTCGCGCTCGATCGTCTTGATGCGCTCGCCGTCGGCGGCCGAGAACGTCTCGCCGATCGCGAGCAGGCGCGCGCGCGCATCGTCCGGCAGCGGCGCGACCTCGGCGATCGCCTGCTCCTGCGACAGTGCGAGCAGCCATTCGAGCTCGACGCGGACGCGCCGGTGCATCAGGCCGAACTCGCTGAAGATCGGACGCAGCGGCTCGGCCTTGGCGGCGTAGCGGCCGTCGAGCGGCGACAGGGCGAAGAGGGCGGCGGTGTCGCTCATGGGGTGGCTTCCGTTGTCGGCTTGGGCTGCACGGTGATGGTCTTGATGCGCGCGCCCTGCATCTTTCGCACGATCAGGTCGAAGTCGTCGAAGCCGAGCGTCTCGCCCTCGGTGGGCAGACGCTCGAGCCGGTCGATGATCAGGCCGCCCACGGAATTGATGTGGGCCGGCGCCGGGATGTCGCGCTCGAGCATGCGCTCGAGCCGGAAGATCGGCAGGCCACCGGAGATCGAGAACGAACCGTCGGCGGCCTTCTGCACGGCGCCGGGGCCGGCGCGGCGATGCTCGTCCTCGATGTCGCCGACGATGACCTCGATGACGTCTTCCATCGTGAAGAAGCCGACGATGCGGCCCGATTCCTCGGCGCACAGCGCGATGTGCGTATGACCGCTGCGAAAGCGCTTGAGGATGTCGAGCACCGGCGCCTCCAGCGGCACCGTCACCGAAGGACGCAGCAGGGCCGGGATGTCGGGCACGTGGCCGTCGTTCTCGGTGACCGCCTGCAGCAGGTCCTTGACGTGCAGGATGCCCAGGACGGTCTCCTCCTCCTCGTCGAACCACGGATAGCGGCTGTAGCGCGCGGTCCGGAACGAGGCCAGCACTTCCTCCAGCGACATGCCCTGGTGCAGATAGGCCAGCTGGTCGCGCGTGCGCATCAGATCGCCGGCGACGAGTTCGGGCAGCTCCAGCGCGTGACTCATCATCACGAACTCCTCGCCGACCGGACGGCCGCTGCGCGCGGCGCGCTTGGCGTGCAGGATCAGCTTGAGCTCGTCGCTGCTGTACTGCTGCTCCTCGTTGTGCGTGTCGAGGCCGGCGCTGCGCAGGATGCGGTTGGCGCTGGCGTTGAGCAGCCAGATCGCCGGATACATCAGCCAGTAGAACGCGTACAGCGGCGCGGCGGTCCACAGCGACATGCGCTCGGGCCGGCGGATCGCCATCGACTTGGGCGCCAGCTCGCCGAGCACGATGTGCAGGTACGAGATCACGGTGAACGCGATCACGAACGCGATGATGTGCGAGGTCTCCGGGCTCACCTCGAAGCGCGCGAACAGCGGCTCGAGCAGGCTCGCGAACGCCGGCTCGCCGATCCAGCCCAGGCCCAGCGACGACAGCGTGATGCCGAGCTGACAGGCCGAGAGGTAGGCGTCGAGGTGCTCGTGGACGTTCAGCAGCACGCGGCCGCGCCAGCCGTGGCGTGCCGCCAGACCGGCGGCTTGGGTGTGGCGCAACTTGACCAGAGCGAACTCGGCCGCGACGAAGAAGCCGTTCAACAAGACCAGCAGCAGCGCGGCGAGAAGGTAAAGCAGGTTCCCCAGCATGGACCGACGGATCGGGAAAGACCCGCCGATTCTAGCATTGCGCGCCGCGCCCACCGGGCCTGCGGCCTCGAAACCGGATGGACGGCTATAATCGCGGTTTTCCCTTTCCCACCGAAACCGCAGGACACCGACGATGAGCCAGTACCGGATCGAGCGCGACAGCATGGGCGAGCTGAAGGTCCCCGCCGACGCGCTCTACGGCGCGCAGACCCAGCGCGCCGTGCAGAATTTCCCGATTTCCGGGCTGACGATGCCGCGCGAGTTCATCCGCGCGCTGGGGCTGATCAAGTCGGCCGCCGCCCAGGCGAACGCCGACCTCGGGCACCTCAAGAAGACCCATGCGCGTGCGATCCGCAAGGCCGCCGAGCGCGTCGCCAGGGGCGAGTTCGACCAGCACTTCCCGATCGACGTGTTCCAGACCGGCTCGGGCACGTCGAGCAACATGAATGCCAACGAGGTCATCGCGCACGTCGCGGCGCTGGCCGGCAGCAAGGTGCATCCGAACGACGACGTCAACAACGGGCAGTCGTCCAACGACGTGATCCCGACCGCGATCCAGGTCAGTGCGGTGCTGACGACCAGCGAGAAGCTGCTGCCGGCGCTGACCCACCTCAAGGCGGTGCTCGACAAGCGCGCCAAGGAGCTGCGCAAGGTCGCCAAGACCGGCCGCACGCATCTGATGGACGCGATGCCGGTGACGTTCGGCCAGGAGCTGGGCTCCTGGTCGGCGCAGATCCGTTCGAACATCGAGCGCATCACCGACACGCTCAAACGCGTGCGCCGTCTGCCGCAGGGCGGTACCGCGGTCGGCACCGGCATCAATGCCGACGCCGAGCTCGGCCCGCGCATCGCGGCCGAGCTGACCAAGCTCACCAAGGTCAGGTTCGAGTCGGCCGACAACTACTTCGAAGGCATCGGTTCGCAGGATGCGGCCGTCGAACTGTCCGGCCAGCTCAAGACGCTGGCGGTCGCGCTGACCAAGATCGCCAACGATCTGCGCTGGATGAACTCCGGCCCGCTGGCCGGCCTCGGCGAGATCGAACTGCCGGCGTTGCAGCCGGGCTCCTCGATCATGCCGGGCAAGGTCAATCCGGTGATCCCGGAGGCGATGGCGATGGTCGCCGCGCAGGTGATCGGCAACGACCTGACGATCACGATCGGCGGCCAGAGCGGCAACTTCCAGCTCAACGTGCAGCTGCCGGTGATCGCCTACAACCTGCTGCAGTCGATCGAGATCCTCGCCAACGCCGTGGTCGCGCTCGCCGACAAGGCGATCGCCGGTTTCAAGGTGCGCGAGGACAACATCAAGGACGCGCTCGCGAAGAACCCGATCCTGGTGACCGCGCTCAATTCGGTCATCGGCTACGACAAGGGCGCGGCGACCGCCAAGCAGGCCTATAAGGAAGGCCGCCCGATCATCGACGTGGCGCTGGAGACGACCGGCCTGTCGCGCAAGGAGCTCGAGCAGCTGCTCGACCCGACCGCACTGACCAAGGGCGGCATCCACGGCGGCTCGGCCGGCGGCTGATTCGCGCCGATTGTCGATAACGTGCGCGAGCGCACGTTATCGACGCGCGCGGTTCGGTAAATGCCGCACGCGCTCTTGCCGAACCACGACGCGCATCGTGGACCTGCGCGGCGCGCTCGCGCGAGCGTGTCACGCGGCGGCGTGCCCGACCATCGGACGGTTCGTGGCGTCCGGCACAGGTCTTCGTCGACCGTGCCGGTGATGATCGCGCGGAACTCTTTCGATGATGCAGGGGGTGTGATGAAAATCAGAGGTCTGGTGCTGGCGGTGGCGTTGGCCACCGGCAGTGTCGCCGCGCAGCAGAGCGCGGACATCAAGGGCGAGGACCTGACGTCCGGCGCCGCCGACGCACGCCTGGCCGGCATCGGCCGCGAGGCGGCCGCATCGGGTCAGCGTGTCGTCGTCACCGCGCCGCAGTACTGGCACGGTTCGATCGCCGCCAAGCTGCGCGCCGGCGGCGGCAGCCGCCTCAACGTCGTGCTGCGCGACGGCTTCTACGAGAACGTCGTGATCCGTACCGAGGCTGCGACACCCGAGCCGCCGCCGCGTGCCGAAGCGCCGCCGGCCCGTCCGGCCGCCGAGCGCGCGCCGGCCCCGACGCCGACTCCACCGCCGCCGGCCCGGCCCGCGCCGCCGCCGCCTTCACCGCCGCCGGTTCCGGCCGAACCGGCACGGACCGCCGCGCCCGAACCGGTCCGTGCCGAGACGCCCGCTTCGGCACCGGCCCCGGCAGCCCAGACGCCGCCGCCGGCGCCCGCCCCGGCCGCAGCGCCGCCGGCCATCCAGGAGGCGCCGCTGCAGCCGCCGGTCTTCGACCGCTTCGCCGAACCGGCCGACGTTGCCGAGGAGCGCAGCTTTCTGGAGCGCTCGTACAACGACAACCGGCGGATCCGCTCGCGTCTCAAGCCGAGCGATCTGAAGCCCGGCGATACCGTCTACACGCGCAATGGCGCGGCCGTCGTGATCCGCCGCGAGGGCGGCACGCTCGACCGCTACTGGCTGGAGGGTCAGCTCGACCTGGAGCAGGCCGGCATCGTCAAGGAAGGCGGCAACAAGTATCAGGTGCTGCGTTCCGGCTTCCGCTGATGCCGATCGGTTGACGCAAAAAAGGCGGCACCTCGCGGTGCCGCCTTTTTCGTGCCCTGGGGATCCGTCGTGGCCGCGGCGAATTCCGGGCGTATGCGCTCAGCTCGTCGTTTCGATGCGACGGCCGCGCATCCAGATCGCGGCGCCGATCATCGCCGCGCCGGCGAGGATGCCGATCCACATCGGCGCGGACGCGAATCTCGCATAGACCGTGGCCGGCGCGAGATTCTCGAGCACCGATCCGCTCTGCAGCATCGCCGCGCTGCGGCCGAACCAGCTGAAAGCGCCCTCGCCGATCCAGGAGCCCGGCACGATGCCGAACAGCAGCCGCGCCAGCACGTCGTTCAGCAGCACCGAGCGGTCGATGTTCGGCAGGCCCAGCGCGCCGACCCAGGTGTTGGCGACGAAGATCAGCACCGGCAGGATGACCGCCCACAGGAACGGCTTGCTGCGCACGAACGCCGACCAGAACAGCAGCCAGCCGATCGTCGGCAGCGCCCAGGCGGCGTCGGCCGGGACCGTCAGCAACATGCGGCCGAACAGCGAGAACGGATGCGATGCGGCCAGCAGCGGCAGCGGATTGATGCCGTGCAGGGCGGCCCAGGTGCCGATCACGACCAGGAACAGCGCGAAGGCGATCGTCGAGACCAGCAGGGCGATCAGCGGTGCGACGAACATCGCCGAAACCGCCTTGGACAGCACCGTGGCGGTGTCGCCGACCGGCAGCGACTTCCAGAACAGCACGCTGCGGTCGCGGCGGTCGTCGTAGAGCGCGCCGAGCAGATAGAAGAACAGTACGAAGAACAACGCGATGCACGGCACCATCGCGAACGACACGTAGGCCATGTCGAGCGCGCGTCCGGCCTGTTCGATCTGGCCGCTGCTGACCATCTGCGTGATCGATTCCAGCGACACGCCGACCTGGACGTTGATGCGGCTGGCGTAGACCTCGGCCCAGATGATGCCGAGCACCGTGAACAGCAGGATCGTCGCGCTGATCCAGAACGGTGTCCAGAAGAAGCCGCCGCGGTGCTCCCAGTATTCGCGCTTGAGGAGCCAGGAGAACGTGTTCATGCGTAGGTTCCTTTCATCGTGGCGACGAACAGATCGGCGACGCTCGGCTTGTGCAGCTCGCCGAGCGCGGACAGGCGGGCGCGATCGACGCCGTCGAATAGGAAGATCGACTTGCCGAAGATCTGCCGCTCGTTGATCGGTCCGAGCGCGCGGGCCTGATCGGCCCTGTCCGGGTTGACCATGACCTCGCAGTACCGCTCGCCGACCTCGTCCATCGTCGCCGCGAGCGCGATCTTGCCGTCGCGGATGAAGATCAGGTCGGTCAGGATGTGCTCGATCTCCTCGACCTGGTGCGTGGTCACGATGATCGTCTTGTTCTCGTCGAAGTAGTCGTTGAGCAAGGTCTCGTAGAACGCCTTGCGATACAGGATGTCCAGGCCCAGCGTCGGCTCGTCGAGCACCAGCAGGCGCGCGTCGATCGCCATCACCAGCGCCAGGTGCAGCTGCACGATCATGCCCTTGGACAGTTCGCGCACGCGCATCTTCGGCGTGATCTTGGTGTGCGACAGGAAAGCCTGGCATTTCTCGCGCGAGAAGCGCGGATGCACGCCGGCGACGAAATCGACCGCTTCGCTGACACGGATCCAGCGCGGCAGCACGGCGACGTCGGCGGTGAAGCACACCTGCTGCATCAGTTCGCTGCGCTGGCGGCGCGGATCGAGTCCGAGCACCGAAAGCCGGCCGTCGAACTCGGTCAGACCGAGGATCGCCTTGAGCGCGGTGGTCTTGCCGGCGCCGTTGGGGCCGATCAGGCCGACGATGCGGCCCGGCTCGATCGTCAGATCGACCGCGTCGAGCGCGACCGACCGACCGTAGCGCTTGCTGAGGCCGTTGGCCTGGATCACGGCGCTCATGAGCGGTCCTCCGCCTCGCGCCGGTCGGCCGTGGCGAGCAGCTCGCGCAGGTCCAGACCCAGGCGCTGCAGGCGCGCGTGCAGCGCAGGCCATTCCTCGCGCAGGAAGCGCTCGCGTTCGGATTGCAGGAGCGCGTCGCGCGCCCCGTCGGTTACGTACATGCCCAGCCCCCTTCTTTTTTCAACCAGGTTCTCGTCGACCAGCTCCTGGTACGCCTTGGACACGGTGATCGGATTGATCTGGAAATCCGCCGCGACCTGGCGTACCGAAGGGAGCGCATCGCCTTGCTTGAGGACGCCGTCCAGGATCATCGCCACCACGCGATCGCGCAGCTGGCGGTAGATCGGCGTCGAATCGTTCCAGGCGACGTTCATGATCATTCCTTGACCGCGGCGCCCGTGGCGGTCGCCTTGCCGAACGAGTAGTACGGCATGTCCAGCGAGACCTTGCCGATCAGGCCGTCACGCGAGGCCGGAACGGTCGAGGCGTAGCCGCGGGCACCGGGCTCCTGCTCGGCGGCCGCCAGATCCTCGGCGGTCGGGCGGACGCTGACTTCGGGCAGGACTTCGAGGTCGGGGCGGACCAGGACGGTCGGCAGGACCGGCATCGCAGCGGTCTGGGCGCTGGCCGGCGTGGCGGCGGTCGGGCGCTGCGGCATGCCGGACAGACCGAAGGTCAGCACGAGCAGGCCGGTCGCGATCAGCAGGGCAGGGATCAGGCGGGTGGACATGACAACCTCCTTCGAGGTGGTTGGGGTGACTGATGAAGTAGTGTTGTAGTCAACTATAACACTAAATCCGAGTCCGTCAAGCGGTATCGATTCACGAGATCAAAAAAGGGAGGGGTGCCGCCGAAGCGGACGCGCCCGGTCAGGCGACCGTGGCGCGGATCCGCTCGACTTCCGAGCGAGGCGGCGCGCCGAACAGGCGCTTGTACTCGCGGTTGAACTGCGAGGGGCTCTCGTAGCCGACGCGATGCGCGGCCGACGTGGCCTCCAGGCCTTCGACCAGCATCAGCCGTCGCGCCTCGTGCAGACGCAGCTGCTTCTGGAACTGCAGCGGCGACATCGTCGTGACCGACTTGAACTGCCGGTGCAGCGAGGACGTGCTCATGTGGACCTCGCTGGCGAGCAAGTCGATGCTGAGCGGCGACAGATAGCGCTGACGCAGCAGGTGCACCGCGCGCGCGATCCGGTGCGAGCGGTGATCGACGGTCGCCAGGTCGCGCAGGCGATGGCCGAGCTCGCCGATCAGCACGCGATAGAAGATCTCGCGCAGCGCCAGCGGCGCGAGCACCGGCAGGTCGGCCGGCGCGTCGAGCAGGCGCATCAGGCGCAGCACCGCGTCGAGCAGCGTCGGATGCGCACGCGCCGAATACAGGCCGCGATCGAGCGAGGCCGGCGCCATCGAGCCGGAATCGAAGATCAGCTGTCCGAGCAGATCCGGATCGACGTCCAGCCGCAGGCATAGATACGGCTCCTCCGGCGTCGCCTGCACGACCTGGCCGACCATCGGCAGCGTCACCGAGACGACGAGGTAGTGCAGCGGATCGTAGTGGTAGGTCTCGCCGCCGAGCAGGGCGATCTTGCTGCCCTGCGCGACGATGCACAGGCGCGGCTCGTAGACGCTCGGCGTGCAGGTGGTCGGCGCGCTGGCGCGGATCAGCTTGAGGGCCGGCACGGCGGTTTCGTGCACGCCGTCGGTCGGCGTGAATCGGGCAATGCGTCGCGCCAGTTCGGCCTGCGCGGCCGGAATCGCGGTCGGGAACGTGGTATCGACGGACATGCGGTGGATCCTCGCGCTGCGCACCCGCTGGGCAGGCCGCGATTATGCTGTCGCGTGCCCGCGCGCAGCAGGCCGCCGCCCGGCGAATTGCAGGATCAGGCAATCATCGGCCAGCAATTGAGCTACCGGCGCCGCGGCCTCGGCCGTAACGTGGCGACCTCGCCGATCGCCGGAGCCGCCGTGCCGCAGCCGATTCCCCGCCGCCTCATCGCCGGCCTGCACGTCGCCGCGCTCGGACGGGGCCGGGCGGGCCTGTCCGACCTGGACAGACCGGCCGACCGCAGGCAGCCGCCGGCCGTGCTCGTTCGCGCGCTCGAGTGCGGCGTCGACCGGCCCGTCACCGCCGACAAGTACGGCAGCGATGCCGATGAGCGCCCGCTCGCGGAGGCACGGGAGGAGGCGCGATCGACGCCCGACGCGATCGCCGTGCTGATCGAGCCGGCACCGACGGCCCATCCGATGCACGACGCGCGCTGTCCGCCCGATCGCATGGCCTGGATCGGCCGATGAGCGAGCGGCCGCGATCCTGGCGGCTCCGGGATCGGAGCGCCCATCCGCCCCTGCGAAACTTTCGCGACTGCGAATGGTTCTGTGTTCACTTGTGTGGTGCAGCAAGCCGCGCCCGTGTGACGCACGCGCCTGACCGGACGCCGGTCACCTGTCATTCTTGCAGCGCAGCATGCGCCTGACCGTCTAGCGGAGACCGTTTTCCATGTGGATCGTCCAATACGCGCTCGGGCGCCGCTACACGATCGGCGTCATGGCCATCCTGATCCTGCTGTTCGGTCTGCTGGCCGCGCGACGCATGCCGACCGACATCCTGCCAGAGGTCGGCATTCCGTCGGTCAATCTGATCTGGACCTACGGCGGACTTCCGGCCGGCGAGATGACCGCGAAGATCACCTCGTTCTCCGAGATCGCGGTGCTCAACAACGTCGACGATCTGAAGGAGGTGCGTTCCGAGTCGTTGAACGGCATCGGCCTGGTGCGCATCGACTTCCAGCCCGGCGTCAATCTGGAGCGCGCGCTGGCGCAGCTGACCGCGGTGTCGCAGACGATCCTGCGCCGCATGCCGCCGGGCACGTCGCCGCCGCTGGTGGTCCGCAACAACGTGTCGAGCACGCCGGTCCTGCAACTGGTGCTCTCGTCCGATGCGATGACCGAGGCGCAGCTCTACGACTACGCGCGCCTGCAGCTGCGCTCGCAGATCCAGACGATTCCCGGCATCCGCATGACGCTGCCGTACGGCGGCGCGGCGCGCCAGATCATGGTCGACCTCGATCCGCGCGCGCTGCAGACCTACGGCCTGACGCCGGCCGACGTCACCGGCGCGCTCGAGCGCGGCAGCTCGACCCTGCCGTCCGGCACGATCCGCGAAGGCGAGCGCGAGATGCAGATCGCGCTGGAGACCAGTCCGGAGAACGCCGCGGGCTTCCTCGACCTGCCGGTCGCCGCGCGCGGCGGCAACGTGATCTACGTGCGCGACGTCGCCTCGGTGCGCGACGGCGGCGCGCTGCAGACCAACGTCGCGCGCATGGACGGCACCAGCGCGGTGTCGGTCGCACTGATCAAGCTCGGCGGCGCCTCGGCGGTCGAGATCGTGCGCGCGGTGCGCGCGCGCCTGCCCGAGATCGTCGCCTCGGCGCCGCCGGGCACGCGCATCGAGCCGATCTTCGACCAGTCGGTCTTCGTCGACAACGCGATCGGATCGATCCAGCACGAGGCGATCCTGGTCGGCCTGCTGGTCGCGTTCGTCGTGCTGGTGTTCATCGGCTCGTGGCGGTCCAGCCTGATCGTGCTGAGCGCGATCCCGCTGGCGCTACTGGCCTCGGTCGCGATGCTGAACCTGCTCGGCTACACGTTCAACGTGATGACGCTCGGCGGCCTCGCGCTCGCGATCGGCATCCTGGTCGACAACGCGGTCGTCGACGTCGAGAACACCAACCGCAACATCGCGCTCGGCAAGGACGTGCACACGGCGATTCTCGACAGCGCGCGCGAGGTGGTGTTTCCGGAGTTCGTCTCGACGATCGCGATCTGCATCGTGCTGACGCCGATCCTGCTGCTGTCGGGCCTCTCGGCCTGGGTGTTCACGCCGCTCGCGCTCGCGGTGATCTTCGCGATGGCCGCCTCATTCCTGCTGTCGCGCACGCTGATCCCGGTGCTGGCGCTGATGCTGCTGCCGGCCGACGTGGCGAGCCGTCGCAACCCGCGCTGGCGTGCCGAGAAGCTGCTGCTGGCGGTCCATCACCGCTTCGAGCACACGCTCGACGGTCTGCGCGACCGTCACCACGCGCTGCTCGAACGGCTCGGCCGGCACGGTTTCGTGCTTGCGCTCGGCGCGCTGACGGTGGTCGCACTCGGCGCGCTGGCGACGTTGTCGCTGGGCCGCGAGTACTTCCCGTCGGTCGACGCCGGCCAGCTGCGCCTGCAGGTGCGCCTGCCGACCGGCACGCGGCTCGAGCAGACCTCGGCGCGGCTGGCCGACCTGCAGCGCGAGATCCGCCAGATCATCCCGCCCTCTGAGCTGCAGACCGTCTACGAGCAGATCGGCATCCCGGACGCGGTCAACCTGGCCTGGGTCGACAGCGCCGTGGTCGGCTCGTTCGAGGCCGAGGTCATGCTGCAGCTGCGCCGCCCGCATGCGCCGAGCGCGCAGTACCTGCGCCAGATCCGCGAGCGTGTCGCCGAGAAGTTTCCGGACGTGAAGCTGTTCGAGCGTCCGCCCGACGCGACCAGTCGCACGCTGGCCGGCTCGGCGGTCGCCGCGTTCGAGGTCCGCGTCAACGGCCGCGACGGTGCCGGCAATCTGGCAATCGCGCGCGAGATCGAACGGCGGCTGCGCGGGGTGCCCGGCGCGGTCGACGTCGCGCTGCGGCAGGTGCTGGACCTGCCAGAATATCGCGTGCAGGTCGATCGCAGCCGCGCGGCCCAGCTCGGACTGACCGCGCAGGACGCCAATCGCGCCGTGCTCGCGGTGCTCGGCTCGGCCGGCACGGTCACGCCGGTCTACTGGGTCGACAGCGCCAGCGCGACGTCCTACACGGTCCAGGTGCAGGCGCCGACCGCGCGCATGGACAGCATCGAGACCCTGCTCAATACGCCGCTGCGGATCGGCAACGGCGGCGAGGCGGTCCTGCTGCGCAACATCGCCACGGTGACCGCGCGCAGCGTGCCGGCCAGCCTCGGCCGCACGATGCTCGCGCCGACCGTCAGCGTGCTCGCGAACGTGCAGGGCACCGATCTCGGCGCGGTCTACGACCGGCTGACCGCGATCGTCGAGGAGCTCCGGCCGCAGCTCAAGCCCGGCAACCGCATCGAGATCGCCGGGCAGGCCGAGGCGATGCAGAGCGCCTACGGCGAACTGGCCGGCGGCCTGGTGATGTCGGCGATCCTGGTGTTCCTGGTGCTGGTCATCAATTTCCAGTCGTGGATCCTGCCGCTGATCGCGATGTCCGGCCTGCCGATCGCGATCAGCGGTGCCGCGATCGGCCTGTGGGCGACCGGCACGCCGCTGAGCGTGCCGGCGCTGATGGGCGTCATGATGGTGATCGGCGTGTCGACCGCGAACAGCGTGCTGGTGTCGAGCTTCGTGCGCGATCTGATCGCGGCCGGCCACGACCCGGTCGTCGCGGCCTACGAGGCGGCCGCGGTGCGTCTGCGGCCGGTGCTGATGACCGCCAGCGCGATGGTGCTCGGCATCGTGCCGATGGCGATCGGGCTCGGCGAGGGCGGCGAGCAGAATGCGCCGCTCGGCCGCGCCGTGATCGGCGGCCTGGTGTTCGGCACGCCGGCGACGCTGATCCTCGTTCCCTCGCTGCTGGCCGTGCTCGGCCGCCGCAGCAAACGCCGCGCCGAGCGTACGGCCGCCGCCACCGATACCGCGATCGCCTCTACCGGAGTGACCCCATGAAGCCGACCGTCCCCGCCGTGTCCAACGTGCTGCCCGTGGCGTTCACGGGCGCTGCGCGCGCGTCGCGCCGGCCTGCGGCCGGCAGGCCGTCCGCATCCCGGTCGCAGGCCGACGCCGGCAGCCCGACGCCGGTGCTGTTGGCGATCGCGATGGCCGGCCTGCTGCTGCAGGGCTGCGGTACGAGCGTCGCCGAGCAGTCCACGCCGGCCGCCAAGACCGCTGCGCCGGCCGATTCGGCGGCGGCTGCCGAGGTTCTGACCGTCGTCGCCAAGCCGGCCGGAGAGAGTTTCGAGCTGCGCCTGCCGGCGCGCGCGCTGCCCGGCGAGTCGGCGCGCATCTACGCGCGCGCGACCGGCTTCCTGGCCGAGCGCCGTGTCGACATCGGCGATCGTGTCGAGGCCGGGCAGGTGCTGGCGCTGATCGCGGCGCCGGAGATCGACCAGGCCGTCCGCGAAGCCGAGGCAGGGCTCGGCGAGGCCAGGGCCGACGAGGATCTGGCGCGCGTCAACTTCGAGCGTGCCGATGCGCTGATCGGCAGCGGCGCAATCCCGAAGGAGCAGCACGGCGAGCGCCGCGCGGCCTACGAGGTCGCGAAGGCGTCGCGCGCGGCGTCCGAAGCGCGTCTGTCGAGCGCGCGCGAGCGCAAGGGCTTCCAGACCGTGCGCGCGCCGTTCGCCGGCGTCATCGTCGCGCGCAGCGTCGAGCGCGGCGATCGCGTCGTCGGCGATCAGTCCGGCGCCTCGCCGCTGTTCGAACTCGCCGCGCTCGACCCGCTGCGGATCGTGGTCGACGTGCCGCAGAGCGCGGTGCTGCAGGTGCGGCCGGGCCAGCAGGCGCAGGTCAGCTTTCCCGAGCTCGGCGACGAGGCCCTGCCGGCCGAGATCACGCGCAGCGCGCAGAGCATCTCCGAGGACGCCGGCGGCATGCGCGTCGAGCTGCGCCTGCCCAATCCCGACTATCGCCTGCCGGCCGGCATGGTCGGTCAGGTGCGTCTGAACCTGCCGCGCAGCGGCCAGGCCGCGCTGATTCCGATCAGCGCCCTGATCCAGGATGCCAAGGGCGCGCGCGTGGCGACGATCGGTGCCGACTCGCTGCTCGCGCACCGTGCCGTCGTCGTCGGTCGCAATCTCGGGCCGGAGGTCGAGATCCTCGACGGCGTCAAGCCCGGCGAGGCGGTGATCGCCAACCCGAACGCGCTGCTGCAGCCGGGCATGCCGGTCCGCGCGCGGCCCGCCGGGAAGACCTGAGCGCAGCCTTCGCCGGTCGAGAAAGAAGACTGCGCAGGGAGAGGCGGTCGGTACGGTCGCGTACGCCGCGTTGCGCTGCGTCGACGAGGCAACGAGGCGCGCGGCTCCGAGCCGCGCGCTGCACCTGTCCGGATTGGACGGCGCTGCGGACATCGAGCGGCGCGCCGTGGCGATCGTGGCGGACCGTGCGACCGGACGGCGTAGAAGCGGGCACGTACCGCTCTCTTCGAGGTTTTCCATGTCGTCGCATCGGATTGGAATGGCGCGCGCCGTCGCCGCCACCGGGTTGCTGTCGTTCGCCGCAGCCGGTCACGCCGCCACGTTCTGCGTCTCCAACGTCACCCAGTTCCGCAACGCACTGCAGACCGCCGCCGGCAACGGGCAGGACGATCAGATCCTGCTCAGAACCGGCATCTACACGATCGACTCGCCGCTGACGTACGACACGACCGAGTCGCATGCGCTGACGATCGTCGGTGGACACTACGGTGCTCCGGGCACCGGCATCTGCCTGCGACTGGACCGCGCACCGTCCTCGACCGTGATCGACGGACAGGGTGCGTCGCGCCTGCTCGACCTCGATGCCGCTCCGACCGCAGCACCGGCGTTCACGCTGCGCGGTCTGACCCTGCGCAACGGACGGAGTACCAGCAGCCTGCCGGTCGTTCTCGTCGCAGGAGAGCGAGCCACGATCCTGGTCGACAGCACGGTCATGGAGGACATGACCGGAACACCGGCCGGTGCCGTCGTCACGTTCCAGACGCACTACGGCGCGATGACGATCCGCAACAACGTATTCACGCGGATCATCGGCGGTGGGGCCAACGGGCCGCTGAACTTCAACCACCTCGGTTCCACCGGCGCCAGCTTCCTCGTCAACAATACCGTCGCCTGGAACGCCTCGCTCGGGGACGCGGACGAGCGTACCGGCGGTATCCGGCTCGGGGGTGCAACATCCTGGCTGCTGTCGAACAATATCCTGTGGGGCAACGACGGCTACGACCTCGAGTCGAGTCACGACGGCATCGACTTCACGCTGCGCCACAACGTGATCGGCCGCTATGCCGGCACGCCCAACGCCGCGAGTGTCGGCAACGTCTCGGCCGATCCGCGCTGGGCGTCGGCGGCCGATCTGCGCCTGCGCGGCGACTCGCCGTTCTTCGACGCAGGCGATCCCGATCCGCCGGGCGGCATCGGCGAGTACGACGCCTGGGGCCGGCAGCGTCTGTTCGGCAATGCGCCGGACATCGGCGCCTACGAGCGCCAGGACGTGATCTTCGCGAACGGCTGGTGAGCGGCGCCGGTCGTCAGAGGCCGAACAGGGCGCGGTAGTACACCGAGAGCCGGTCGCCGAACACGAACCAGGTCCAGCCGGCGGCCGCGATGAACGGGCCGAACGGAATCGGCGTCGAGCGATCCTTGCCGCGCACGGCGAGGATCGTGCCGCCGACGACCGCGCCGATCAGCGAGGACATCAGGATGATCGGCAGCAGGCTGGCGGCGCCCATCCACGCGCCGAGTGCGCCGAGCAGCTTGAAGTCGCCGTAGCCCATGCCTTCCTTGCCGGTCAGCAGCTTGAACAGCCAGAACACCGACCAGAGGCTGAGGTAGCCGATCGCCGCGCCGAGGATCGCGGTCGGCGCGTCGACGAACAGCGGCACCAGCGAGATCAGCAGGCCCAGCCACAGCAGCGGCAGCGTCAACTGATCCGGCAGTAGCTGCGTGCGGAAATCGATGCCGCTCGCGGCGATCAGCACCCAGGTGAAGACCAGCGCCATCAGCAGCGTCCAGCCGAATCCGAACTGCCAGGCGACCACCGCCGAGGCCACGCCGGTCAGCAGCTCGACCAGCGGATACTGGATCGAAATGGCGCTCTTGCAGTAGCGACAGCGTCCGCGCAGCAGCAGCCAGCCGAGCAGCGGGATGTTGTCCCATGGTGCGAGCTTGTGCTTGCACTGCGGGCAATGCGAGGCGGCGACGACCAGATCGGGCGGCGCGGTCGCCTCCGGCGGCGCGGTGCCGAGAAACTCGTGCGCCTGCAGGCGCCAGCCGTGCTCGAGCCGCGCCGGCAGGCGCAGGATCACGACGTTGAGAAAGCTGCCGACGATCAGGCCGAGCAGCCCGCACAGCACGATCAGCGGCGCGGGCTGCGCCAGCCAGGTGGCCTCGTCCATCGGTCAGACGACGGACGCGAGCTTGAAGATCGGCAGATACATGCCGACCACCATGCCGCCGACCAGCACGCCGATGACGACCATGATGAACGGTTCGAGCAGGCTCGACAGCGCGTCGACCGCGTTGTTGACCTCCTGCTCGTAGAACTCGGCGACCTTGAACAGCATCGCGTCGAGCGCGCCGGCCTCCTCGCCGATCGCGACCATCTGCGTGACCATGTTCGGGAACAGATCGGTCTGCTTCATCGCCAGCTGCAGCTGGTGGCCGACGGCCACGTCCTCGCGGATGCGCTTGACCGCCTCGTTGTAGATCACGCTGCCGGTCGCGCCGGATACCGAATCGAGCGCTTCGACCAGCGGTACGCCGGCCTTGAACGTGACGCCGAGCGTGCGCGCATAGCGTGCGATCGCCGACTGGCGCAGGATCTCGCCGACCACCGGGATCTTCAGTGAAAAGCGGCCCATCAGATGCTGCAGCTTCGTCGATCGCTTGTAGATGAAGATGAAGCCGACGATCGCGACGACCAGGCCGACCAGGATCATGAACCCGTTGGCGACCATGAAGCGCGAGGCGGCGACCAGCATCTGCGTGAACGCGGGAAGGTCGGCGCCGAAACCCTTGAACACTTCCTCGAACTGCGGGATCACGAAGATCAGCATCAGTGCCGAGACCAGCACCGCGACCGCCATGACCGCGGCCGGATAGAACATCGCCTTCTTGATCTTGCCCTTGATCGCTTCGATGTTTTCCTTGTAGGTCGCGACCGTGTCGAGAATCGTGTCGAGCACGCCGGAGGCCTCGCCGGCCTTGACCAGGTTCACGAACAGCTCGTCGAACTGGACCGGATGCTTGGCGAGCGCCTCGTTCAAGGCTGCACCGCCCTCGATGTCGGTCTTGATCGTCGTCAGCATGTCCTTCATGCGCTGGTTCTTCTGACCGCCGGCGACGATCTCGAAGCCCTGCACCATCGGCACGCCGGCCGCCATCATCGTCGCCAGCTGGCGCGCGAAGATCGCGATGTCGCGCGGCTTGATCGTGCTGCCACCTTTGCCGAACAGCGGCTTCGGCTTGGGCTTGACGGTCTGCGGATTGATGCCCTGCTTGCGCAGGTCGGCCTTGACGAGGCTGGCGTTCTTGCTGCTGACCTCGCCCTTGATCTTGACGCCGCGCTTGTCGAGACCGACCCAGACGAAGGTCTGCAGCTCGCTGATCTTGGCGCGGGCCTGCGCGGTCTGCGCGCGTGCGGCGGCTTCGGCCTTGGCCTGCTTGGCACGGAGGGCGGTCACGGTTGCCATGGCTTAGTCCTTGGTCACGCGATTGATTTCGGCGAGGCTGGTCAGCCCGTTCTTGACCTTGAGCAGGGCGGAGGCGCGCAGATCGTTGATGCCGATGCGCTTGGCCTCGGCGGCGATCTGCAGCGCATTGCCGCCGGCCAGGACGATCTTCTGGATGTCCTCGCTCATCGGCATGACCTGGTAGATGCCCAGACGCCCCTTGTAGCCCTCGTTGCAGCCGGGGCAGCCGACCGCCTCGTAGATCTCCAGGCCGGCATCGATCTCGGCCTGCGTGAAGCCTTCGGCGAGCAGAGCCGGCGCCGGGATGTTGGCCGGCCGCTTGCACTCGTGCAGCCGCCGCGCCAGGCGCTGCGCGATCACCAGCGTCACCGAACTGGTGATGTTGTACGGTGCGATGCCCATGTTCATCAGGCGCGAGATCGTCTGCGGACCGTCGTTGGTGTGCAGCGTCGACAGCACCATGTGGCCGGTCTGCGCGGCCTTGATCGCGATCTCGGCCGTTTCGAGGTCGCGAATCTCGCCGACCATGATGACGTCCGGATCCTGACGCAGGAAGCTGCGCAGCGCCGCAGCGAAGGTCATGCCGCGCTTGGCGTTCTGCTGCACCTGGTTGATGCCGGGCACGCGGATTTCGACCGGGTCCTCGACCGTGGAGATGTTGCGGCCTTCCACGTTGAGGATGTTGAGCGCGGTGTACAGCGACACGGTCTTGCCCGAGCCGGTCGGGCCGGTGACCAGCACCATGCCGTACGGCTTCTCGATCGCCTCGAGGAACAGCTTCTTCTGGTTTTCCTCGTAGCCGAGCTTGTCGATGCCGAGCTTGGCCGCCGATGCGTCCAGGATACGCAGCACGATCTTCTCGCCGAACAGCGTCGGGCAGGTGCTGACGCGGAAGTCGATCGACTTGGTCTTGGACAGGTTGAGCTTGATGCGTCCATCCTGCGGCACGCGCTTCTCGGCGATGTCCAGGCCGCTCATGACCTTCAGGCGCGAGGCGATGCGCGCATTGAGCTTGGCCGGCGGCGAGGCGACCGCGCGCAGCATGCCGTCCATGCGCAGGCGCACGCGGTAGGCGGTCTCGTAGGGCTCGAAATGGATGTCCGACGCGCCGCGCTTGATCGCGTCGACCAGCACCTTGTTGATGAAGCGCACGACCGGCGCGTCCTCGGCCGAATTGGCGTCGACGCCGGTCTCGCCCTCGTCGCCGTCGACGCCGCCGAGGTCGAGGTTCTCGAGCCCCTCGTCGTCGCCGAACGATTCCAGCGTCGCATTGGTCGCGGTCAGCGCCTGGTCGATCGCGCGGTCGAGCAGGGCATCGTCGACCAGGATCGGCTCGACGCTGTGATTGGACTGGAACTTGATCTCGTCGAGCGCGCGCAGATTGGTCGGGTCGGACACGCCGAGGAACAATCGGTTGCCGCGCTTGAACAGCGGCAGCGCGCGATGCTTGGTGACCAGCTCTTCCTTGACCAGCTTGATCGGTACTTGCGCGACGTCGATGCTGCCGAGGTCGATCAGCGGGATGCCGAACTCGGCCGAGGTCGCCTGCGCGACCAGGCCGCTGCCGACCAGTCCGTGCTCGATCAGCCAGGGACCGATCGGGATGCGCTGGCGCGCGGCCTCCTCGGCGGCCTTGCGGGCTTCGTTCTCGCCGAGGACGCCGTCGGCGACCAGGCGCCGGGCGATGCCGCTCAGACCGGTCAGCGCAGCCGTGTTCGTCGATACAGCCATAGGAAGGTCACGCAAGCCCCTGTCGGATCGGCTGAATCTACCGCAATCGAGGGGCTTGGAGAACCATGCGTATCACAAAATCACCACGCGGCCGGCCGCATCGGCCCGAGCCGCCATAGGTCTCGCCGGACGGAGTGCTGTCGGGACCGAAGAAAAGGGCTTCGGCGTCACCCAAGGGAGCTGCGCCGGCGGCGCATCCGCCCGGGACGCGACGCGCCTTTCGTGACGCCCGCCCATCCGGCGGCCTTGCCGCTTGTGCGTACAATCGCGCGGTCCGGTGCCGTGTGACGGCGGGAAGGGGAACGAGACGATGACGTGCAGGCGGGGCTCGACGTGCGGCTGAGTATCGTATTGCCGGCCAAGAACGAGGCGGCCGCCCTCGTGACGCTGCTGCCGAAGCTCAAGCAGGCCTGGCCGTCGGCCGAGATCGTCGTCGTCGACGACGGCTCGACCGACGACACCGCCGCGGTCTGCGCGGCCGAGGGCGTCATCGCACTGCGGCGGCCGTACTCGATGGGCAACGGCGCCGCGATCAAGGCCGGCGCGCGCGCCGCGAGCGGCGACGTCCTGGTCTTCATGGACGCGGACGGTCAGCATGATCCGGCTTCGATCCAGCGCCTGCTCGACCGTCTCGAGGAGGGCTACGACATGGTCGTCGGCGCGCGCGACTGGTCCGGCCAGGCCGGTGTCGGCCGCGGGCTCGCCAACGGCTTCTACAACTGGCTGGCCAGCCGCATGACCGGCTTCGACGTCAAGGACCTGACGTCCGGCTTTCGCGCGGTGCGGGCCGACCGGTTCCGGGAGTTCCTGCACCTGCTGCCGAACGGCTTCTCGTATCCGACCACGTGCACGATGGCATTCTTCCGCAGCGCGTACGCGGTCGCCTACGAGCCGATTCCGGTCGCGCGCCGCGTCGGCAAGAGCCACATCCGGCCGCTCAAGGACGGGCTGCGCTTCCTGCTGATCATCTTCAAGATCGCCACGCTGTATTCGCCGCTGAAGCTGTTCGTACCGGCGGCAGCGGCATTCTTCGCGATCGGCGTCGGCTACTACGCCTATACGTTCGTGACCGAGCATCGCTTCACGAACATGAGCGCCCTGCTGTTCAGCGCGTCGGTCATCATCTTTCTGATCGGGCTGGTCTCCGAGCAGATCACCGGCCTTCTCTACCAGCGCCGCGGCGACTGAGCGTGCAGGCGCCGCCCGTGTCCGGACAGGCCCGCCTGCCGCATGCCGCCCTCGACGTCGGCGGGCGCCTGCCGAAGGCCGAGAAGATCGTGCGGCTGCTCGGTCTGCAGCCGGCGGACCGGCCGTTGCGCGTGCTCGAGGTCGGCACCGGCTCGGGCGTGATCGCGCATTACATCGCGGGACGCGGCGAGGGCGCGTTCGATGTCGACGCGGTCGACGTGATCGACCAGCGCACGGTGCGCGACGGCTACCGGTTCACGCCGGTCGACGGGACGGCGCTGCCGTTCCCCGACGCTCACTTCGATGCCGTGATCAGCAACCATGTGATCGAGCACGTCGGCGACCGCGACGACCAGGCCGCGCATCTGCGCGAGCTGGGACGTGTGCTGCGGGCCGGCGGCGTGGGCTATCTGGCCGTGCCGAGCCGCTGGCAGGTGGTCGAGCCGCATTACCGACTCGCGTTCCTGAGCTGGCTGCCGCGCCGATGGCGCAGTGCCTATCTGCGTGTGCGCGGCAAGGGGCGCTACTACGACTGCGAACCGTTGCGTCTGCCGGAGCTGGAGGCGCTGTTCGTCCGCGCCGGCCTCGACTTCGAGAATCTGTTCGCGTCCGCCCTGACCGTGATGCGGCACGCCGAGCCGGCACCGAGCCGCGTGCTGCGCTGCGCGGCGGCGCTGCCCAAGCGCTGGCTCGATGCGCTGCGCTGGGCGAGCCCGACGCACGTCTGTCGTTTCGGCAAGCCCGGTCGTCCGTGATGGCGTCCGTACGCGAACGGCCGACCGTTCTGGTGCTGGCTTCGACGTATCCGCGCTGGGCCGGCGATCCGGAGCCGGGCTTCGTGCACGAGCTGTCGCGTCGCCTGGTCGGCCGTTTCCGCGTGATCGCACTGTGTCCTCATGCGCCGGGCGCCGCCGAACGCGAGGTGCTCGACGGCGTCGAGGTGATCCGCTATCGCTACGCGCCCGCGCGCTGGGAGCGTCTGGTCAACGACGGCGGCATCGTCGCCAATCTGCGTCGACACCGCTGGATGCTGGCGCTGGTCCCCGGATTCGTACTGGTCCAGCTTTGGGAAGCACTGTGTGTGATTCGGCGCGAACGCGTGGACGTGATCCACGCGCACTGGCTGGTGCCGCAAGGCGTGATCGCGGCGCTGGCGGGAAGGTGGGCCGGCCGGCGCGTTCCTTTCCTGGTGACGTCGCACGGCGCCGATCTGTTCGCGCTCAAGGGGCGCGCGTTCGATGCGATCAAGCGCTACGTCGCGCAGCGCGCCGCCGGCGTCGCGGTCGTCAGCGCGCCGATGAAGGCCGCGCTGATCGACCTCGGTGTCGACGAGCGGCACGTCGTCGTCCGTTCGATGGGCGTGGACTTCCGCGATCGCTTCACGCCGGACCCGCAGGTGCCGCGATCGGCATCGCAGCTGCTGTTCGTCGGGCGCCTGGTCGAGAAGAAGGGCCTCGCGACGTTGATCGCGGCATTGCCGGCCATCGTCGAGCGGCATCCCGAGGTCGAACTGCTGGTCGCCGGCAGCGGGCCGGAAGAGGCGGCGCTGCGCGATCGGGTCAGGGCCCTAGGGCTGGACGCACGCGTGCGCTTCCTCGGTGCGGTACCGCAACAGGCGCTGCCGGCGCTCTACCGGCAGGCGGCGCTGTTCGTCGCGCCGTTCGTGACCGCGGCCAACGGCGATCAGGAAGGGCTCGGACTGGTCGTGCTCGAAGCGCTCGGCTGCGGCTGCCCGGTGCTGGCCGGTGACGTGCCGGCCGTGCGCGATCTGCCGGTGACGCGCGTTCCGGCCGGCGATCGCGATGCATGGGCGAGCGCCGTCGGCGCAGCGCTCGACGATCCGGCGCAGAGCAGGCGGATGGCCGACGAGCAGCGCGCGGCCTGTATCGCACGGTACGACTGGGCGCCCGTCGCGGAAGCCTATGCGAAGATGCTCGATCGCATCGTCGTGGCGGAGAGCGAGCCTTGAACGCACACTCCGTCTGGTGGCGGCGACTTCCGGCGGTGCTGTTCTGGCTCGGCATCGTCTTCTGTCTCGGCGTCGCATGGAAGCTCGGTCCGGATGCATTGACTGCATTGGCGCGATTCCGCGCTCACGAATGGGCCGGTCTGTTCGTCTGGATGCTCGCGCAACTCGCGCTGTCCGCCGCCGCATGGCGGTGCTACGTCGCGGCATACGGCGGGCTTTGGATCCGCTGGCCGACCGCGTTCCGGCACCTCGGTCTGCTGCTCGTCGGCAAGTACATTCCCGGTGGCGTGTTCGGTTTCGTCGCGCGGCTGTATGCGGCCGATCCAGGGCTGCGGTCACGGCAGTTCGCGGCCGGCGTCTCCGAGCAGTTGATCGGGGCCGGCATCGCGACCGGTCTCGGCGGCCTGTGCTATCTGGCCGCGTGGACGAGCAACGCCGCCTGGCTCGCTGCGATCGTGCTGCTGCCGTGGCTGGCACTCGGCGCGATCAAGCTGGTGTTCGGCGTGCTGGCGCGCATGCACTCGAAATGGGCGTTGCCGGCCAGCACGAACGACCGCGCGCTGCTGCTCGCCGCCGCGTCCAGCCTGGTCCAGCAGATGCTCTGGGGCGTCGTCGTCGGCTGGTTGGCCTGGGCCGCGTTCGGGGCGTCCGGATATGCGGCGCTCGGCGCCGCAGGCGCCTACGGCATCGCGGTCGGCGCCGGCATCCTCGTGCTGATCTCGCCGGGCGGCATCGGCGTGCGCGAAGGCGCGATGACTGCGTTCGCGGGCGTCTGGCTCGGCGTCGATCAGGCGCTGGTGCTCGCCGCGATGCTGCGTCTTCTGAGCGTCGGCATGGACCTGATCGCGGGCGTGTTTACGGTATGCTTTTTCTCCAGATCCGGCATCGACTCGGCGGACCATGAAGTTTCTCGGTAAGTGGCTACCGCTGCTCGGCTTCCGCAGCTCCTCGGACTATTGGTTGAGGCGCTATCGCCTGGGAGGCGATTCGGGCGCCGGATCGGGTGGCGTCTCGGCGGACCACAAGGCGCAGGTGCTCAATCGCTTCGTGACCGATCAGCAGGTGCGCGACGTCGTCGAGTTCGGCTGCGGCGATGGCCGCCAGCTGCAGCTGGCGCAATACCCGGCCTACGTCGGCTTCGACATCAGCGCCGATGCGGTGGCGCGATGCCGGCAGCTGTTCGCGAACGACGCGACCAAGCAGTTCTTCGTGATCGGCGAGCGCGAGCCCGAACCGGCCGATCTGGCCTTGTCGCTGGATGTGCTGTTCCATCTGGTCGAGGACGCCACGTACTTCGCGTATCTCGATCAGCTGTTCGCGGCGGCACGGCGTTTCGTCGCGATCTATTCGACCGTCGGCCCTGAGGCCGGCAAGACGCTGCGTCATGTGCGTCACCGCGCGGTCGCGCAGGACATCGCCGCACGCTTCCCCGACTTCGAGCGGATGCTCGACTACGAAGCGAGCCTGCCCGCGCCGATCGAGACGCGCCCGGGCGGAGCGCGCTTCGTTCTGTACGCGCGCCGCTAGCTGCCCGGGCTCGGCGGCGCATCTGTCGGCTGCGTCCCGGCGGCGGATGCCGGCGGCGCAGCGACCTCGAGGCCGAGCTCACGCGCGCGCGCCTGCGCCAGGTCGGCCTGTTCGTGGTGACCGCGCGAGCGCAAGGCGTTGACGATCCGCCCGGCATAGCCCGGATAGCGCCGGCTCTCGTCGATCGCCTTGACGAACATCAGGTTGGCCAAAGCCACGTTCCGGGCCTGCTCCAGCAGATAGTCGCCGAAGCTCGCATAGGTGTTCGGTGGAAAGGTCACGCGGTCGAACGTGACCATGAAAGCCTCGGTCAGCTTGAGATCGTCGATCGATGCGCCCTTCAACCGGTTGTCCAGCAGCGCGAAGAGGCCTTGCGTGGTCTGCGGCGTGATCGGGCGTTCGCGCAGTTTCGAGATCAGGCCTTCCCACAGAGCCGGATCGGCAGGCTGCTTGGCCGCCGACGCCATCAGGATCAATGCCTGCTCGCCTAGGATCGATGCCGAAGGCAGCCCGGCCTCGCGCTCGAACTGCTTCTGTGCGAAGCCGAAGAACGGGCTGTTGGTGTAGCCGTCCGTCATTTCGTAATAGGTGACGCCGAGCTCGTGCGCCGCGCGTGCGGAAGATGGATTTCGCGCCGCCAGGTCGGTCGCCAGCAGCAGCTTGTCGCCCCAGGTCGCCGCGCGCAGCACGCCCAGGACGCCGACGCCGACGATCAGCACGGCCACGCCGGCGTACTTGATCGCCGGTCCGTCCTGCACCGGGATCCGTCTGACGAGGTCGGCGGCCGCGAGCAGGATGCCGAGCAGCGCGAAGTAGTTGCGGTGCTCGAACACCAGCTCCAGCGACAGCACGTTGCTGGTCAGCAGATGCGCCGCGAAGAACCAGAAGATGCCGAGCGCGTACAGCGGTGCGCGTCGCCGCAGCAACCAGGCCGACGCCAGCAGGCCCGCCAGGAACAATCCGCCGAACAAGGTACCGAGCGGGGACAGCAGTGATCGTGAGGGCAGGAAGTCGTCGTAGTAGAACGTCATGCCGCCCGGTATCGGCCAGAGCATCTGGCCCAGATAAAGCGGCAGGATGCGCAGCTGGCTGAGCACGCGCTCGATGCTGTTGAAATCACGGCCCGTGAACGTCTCGAGCGAACCGTAGCGCGGTACGGCGACGAATACGAAGACCAGCACTGCGAGCGCCGTGCCGATCAGGTACAGCCGGCGCCACAGCCGGCCGTAGGCGGCCTGCTTCGCCTCGAACCGCAGCAAGGTCAATTCGAGCGCCAGTGCATAGGCCGGAAACAGGACGGCCGTCTCCTTGCACGCCAGTCCGAGCGCGACCAACGGCACGCATGCGACGAACCAATGCCAGCCGCGCACGCCCGCGATCTGCGACGTGCGTCCTCGCAGATACGCCAACAGCGCCAGCAGCACCAACGTCAGCGACAGCGTCTCCATGCGCTGCACGACGTACAGCACCGTCGATATCTGCAGCGGATGGACGGCCCAGAGCAGCGCGATCGCGAAAGCGGCCACGCGGCGATGTCGCTCGCTGACCTCGGCCAAGCCGAGAACGCGCAGCACCAGCGCGTACACCAGCAGGGCGTTGATCGCGTGGACAATGATGCCGAACAGCTTGTAGCCCCACGGGTCCAGCCCGCCGAGCGCGTGATTGAACGCGAAGCTCGCCATCGCCAGCGGACGGCTGCCGCCACCGGCGTCGAAGCTGAGCGCCGCGCGGGCGAATGCATCGAACGAGAAATCGGTGATGTGCAGGCGCGGGTTGTTGACCAGCGCGGGATAGTCGTCGAAGACGAACGGGCCGCCTAGACCAGGCCAGTACGTTGCTAGAAGAAGCGCGGCCAGGAGCAGCGACGGACCCCAAGTGGAGCCAAGCCGATAACGCAAGGAATGCATAGGCATAGCGCCGGTACGTTACAGGGTTCCGGCGAGGATTGGGAGCGTCGGCTATGGGCTGCTACTGACAACCAGCCGGTCGATATCGGTCAGGAATCGCGGCGTCGACGATGCAGCGCCAATGACCGGTCGCCACGCGTGCGATCTCGATGGTCAGGCCGTCGACGAGCGGGTTTCCCCGTAGCGTGCAGCGAATGAAACCAGTTTCGCTCGAGTCCATCTGCAGATTGCATCGGGGGGTAGAGCTCGGCAGTCCTATGTCCTCGAGGTTGAATGTTGTGATGTTGTTGGCAAGGACTTGCGCTTCGAACATCGTACGCCCGCCCGACACGTCGGCCAGACCAGCGGTGACCTGGGATTTGGCTACGTAGTCCTGATACGCCGGCAGCGCGATCGCAGCAAGTACTGCGATGATCGCAACGACGATCATCAGCTCGATCAGTGTGAAGCCGCGTTGCCTGCACATGATTCTGCCCCTTGCCTGTCCCCACCGCCCCATTTGTCGAAATGCAGAAGCTGTGCCAAAAAAAGACCCCGCAGATGCGGGGTCTTTTTCACACATAAGCTAGACCGAATTAGACTTCGGTGCAGCCTGCCGGCAGATAGGTCGTCTTCCAGCCAGCCGGACGATTGTCGATCGTGCACGGCCACTGGCCGGAGCTGGTGCGCGTCAGGTGAATCTGAGCGCCCGAGACCTTCGGGTTGCCCTGCAGCGTGCAGTCGATGGTCTGGCCGTCGTCATCGCCCCAGTCACCGGTCGTGGCGATCGTGCTGCAACGCGGCGTGCTGGCGGCCAGGCCGATCTCATCGGCGGACGGTGCGACCGTGCGCGTGTTCGACTGGATGCCTTCCTCATAAGCAGTCACGCCGCCGCGGATGTCGGCCAGACCGGCCGTGACCTGCGACTTGGCGACGTAGTCCTGGTAGGCAGGCAGAGCGATCGCGGCCAGGATGGCGATGATCGCGACGACGATCATCAGTTCGATCAGCGTGAAGCCCTGGGTCTTCTTGAAGTTCATGGATGTTTCCTCTTGGCGAAAGATGGATCCGGATTTCCCCTGAATTTCTTCCGACGCCAGCCGGGCGGGTGATGCGTCCCTTATCGCCCGCTCCAACCTCGTCGGAAGCGTGCCGAGGCTCGTGCAGCATGTATGCCAAGGGCGTTCAGAAAAGCGGGACGCAGTTGTTACAAACTGAGACGTCTAAATAAAGTATTGAAAATCAATGACTTGAACATCATTCCTGGTTGCGATTTTGTTGCAGAACGGTGCTCGGCGGATGTCCGTATGTACCTTCGTCTGTGTGTGACGGTCCGAATGCTCAGATGCTGATCACTTGGCTGCTGTGCGCCTGACATCCTGTGCGCAGGCCGTCACAAAGTGACCTTGGGTGTCATCTAACGTCGGTAGCGCCCCGGCAAGGCAGGTCCAGGGGGCGCCAGGTAAGTGCCGGAGGCTTCGCGAGCCGGCCTTTCCTCTTGATCGCTCAAGCAACCCGACACGTCCGGCGCACAGCGATGCTGTCGCTTCGCGATGCGAAGTGATCTACTGACGGCCAGGGGGGGCAGATGAGTACGCGTGGCTCGAGCGACTGCGTCTGCTTTCCCTGTGAGTTAATCCTCAGGGACATCGCGAGAAGGGGGCGGAATGAGTGGTTACAAGGGATTCTGGATCGTGGTTTTGCTGCTTGCCGTTGTCCATCGGCACGCGCAGGCGTTGCCTAGTGATGTTTGGCAGTTCTGCGCCGTAAATTCCGATATATCGTCCACCAGGCAGTGCTTCGGCTCTTTGCCGGAGGCTGAAGCTTACATCCGCACCGAAGGGCCGAGTGGCCCGACAGGAAGGCGATTTTTTGAGCGTAGCGGTGAGGTGAGCATTTCAGGGCCTATCGATAATCCAACTTCAATCAGCTACCCATACACTATAATGCCTCGTCCACCGAAGATATTTAACGAGGCGTATCTTGCGTTAAGTAACGATGATGTATTTTGCAGGTGCCCTTACGATGGTAGTCCTGCTTGCACTTCATTGGGCACCAATTGTGAAGACGAATTTTTGGGTAATTGTAATGCTTGTCCGGACCCAGGCGCAGAGGCAGGGCTCAAGCTGGCATTGCTCAAGGAGTTGGAGGGGCAGTGTAATCTCAGGGTGCTGGGAGAAACAAATTGGCCAGAGCCCCCCGACAGTGTTGGCAATCTGACGTCATTGCACGGCGTCACGATGCCACCCTGGATGGGTAGCTTCTACTATACAAATGTGTATGAGTGGGGATCAGGTCACCCGAGGGAGCCTTTCAACAAGTTCTATCGGTTGGCATATGAAGAGCGAGTCGGTAGTGCGTGTGGCACCACCAAGACACCAGTCTTTAAGTTCACCAAAAGGCAGACATTCACGTGTGACGAAGGCTTGCTTTCGCCTTCTAGTCCGGTCAATCAGCAGAATTTCTTCACTCCGGATCAGGTGGTGGCTCCCGAAGAGGTTTGTCGGCGCGGCCGAGGCGCGGTTATAATCGCGTACCAGCTTAATAGCAATCAGTGCGGTTATGGAAATCCTTGTATTCCCGCAAACGGCAACAAGATTCAGAAAGACGTTGATTACTCCTCCGGAGGTCTCGAGTTGTCGCGCGTCTATCAGTCGTTGCGCTTGTTTTCAATCGGTTCTCGGCTTGGTCCAGGGTGGAATGGTGGTTTCGGCGAACGTATTGTCATCTCGGCGGGTGTGACCGCTTGGGTGTTGCATATTGATTCACAAGGATATGCTGAGCGATACGATCGACAAGGAGTGACTGATGTCTATCGTTCGGCCAATCTCCCCGGCAGCATACTGACGAGAATCGGTGCTACCGGCTGGGAGATGCGCGCAGCAGGAGGCGGGGTTCGCATGTTCGACGGCGACGGACGCATTCTGTCGGTCGATAGCAACAGCGATGGCCTCCCGGAAGCATCCTATGCCTATGCATCCGAGCGAGTGGACCTGGGAGGCGGTCTGATCGTGCCCTATGGAGCGCTGGAAAGCGTGAGTGATGCAACGGGACGCACGATCTCGTTCGTGTATGGGCTCATCAACACGACGGGCTCGTGCGCAGTCGACCTCGCATGCCGTGCGCAACGCTTGTTGAGCGCAGTGCTTCCTGACGGTACGTCGATCACTTACTCCTATGACACCGCTGGTAATCTCGCCTCGGTAACGTATCCGGATGGCTCGGGTCGTCAATACCATTACAACGAAGTGGCGAACATCTGCCCGACCTCGATGCCGGGCGCCTGTACGGGCGGTACGGTGCCGACGGGCGGCTTTCCGCACCTGCTGACCGGCATCAGCGACGTGCCCGCGCCGGGTTCGATGCTGCCGGTGAGTCGGTTCGCGACGTATCAGTACGATCATCACGAGCGTGTGATCTCGAGTAGTCACGCCGGCGGCGTGGATCGGCTCGAGTTGGCGTACACCGGCCCTGCTCAAGCGACACTGACGCTGCCGAGCGGCAAGCAGCGCGTGATCGATTTCACGACGGGCCTGTTCCGCAAGGAGCGCGCCTGGCTCGATACCGACACGGTGACCGGAACGCAGCGAACGACGACCTTCACGTTCGACGCGGCCGGCCGGCCGGTCACGATGACCGATCCGCGCGGAGCGGTCAGGACGTACGAGTACTCGTCTAACGGTCTGCATCGATCGGCGACGCTCAATGCCACCGGAACGACTTCGCAGCAGCGGTTCGAGAGCGACTGGGACAGCACGCTCAATGTCGTGTTGGAGACGCGCCGCAAGGACGCTGCGTCCAATGTGGTCTCGCGTGTCGTTCACGCACGCAACGCCCGCGGTCAGGCGACGGCCACCTGCGAGATCGACCCGTCGGATGCGACTGCGATGGCCTACACCTGCAGCGCGACGACGGCGCCGCCGATCGGCGCCAAGGTGCGACGCACCGTAATGACCTACTGCGAATCGGCCGACGTGACGCTCGGCACCTGCCCGCTGGTCGGCCTGCTGCTGTCGATCAACGGTCCGCGCGCTGCCAGCGATGCGGGAATGGGCGGACTCGACGATGTAACGACCTATACATATCGCGCAGCCGACGATCCGACCTGCGCGAGCGCGGGTGCCTGCACCTATCGCAAGGGCGACCTCTGGAAAGTCACCAATGCGCTCGGTCAGGTCGTCGAAACGGTCAGCTACGACAAGAATGGCCGCATCACACGCGGCAAGGACGCCAACGGCACGCTGACCGACTTCACCTATCATCCGCGTGGCTGGCTCGCGACACGGACCGTGAGGGCCAATGCCAGCGGCTTCCCGTCGACCGATGATGCGACGACCACGTTGGCCTACGACGCAGTCGGCAACGTCACGCGCGTGACCCAGCCGGACGGCAGTTATCTGAACTACGGCTATGACGCTGCTCACCGGTTGCTGACGGTCACCGACAATCTCGGCAACACGCTCGATTACTGCCCGGGTGGCGTCGGCACGGCCAACTGTCTGGACGGGGCCGGAAACCGTGTCGTCGAGCAGACGCGCAATGGCGCAAGCGTGGTCAAGCGGACGCTGCGGCGGACCTTCGACCAGCTCGGACAGCTGACCTCGCAGATCAATGCGCAGAATCAGGCCACGCAGACCTGGCCGACGCTAGGCGGTTATGACGGCAACGGCAATCCGACTCAGGTCGTCGATGGGCTCGGCGTTGAAACGCGGCAGAGCTACGATCCGCTGGACCGGCTGACGCAGACGATCCAGGACTATCTGGGGCCGGATCTCGCCACCCGCGACACGACGACCGGTTACGGCTATGACGCCCGCGACAATCTGGTCAGCGTGACCGATCCGGACGGTCTGATCACGACCTACACCTACGACGGCCTGAACGATCAGACCGGCCTGTCGAGCCCGGATACCGGCAGCACCACCTACACCTACGACGCCGCCGGCAACCGTCGCACCCAGACCGACGCGCGCGGCATCGTGACCACCTATACCTACGATGCGCTCAATCGCCTGACCGATATCAGCTACCCGACCAGCACACTCAATACGAGCTACGCGTATGACCAGCCGGACGGCACGACCGGCTGCAGCGGCTCTTATCCGGCCGGCCGGCTGACGCGGATCACCGAAGAGACCGGCACGACCACGTACTGCTACGACCGCCGCGGCAACGTCACCCGTAAGAGGCAACTCATGTCGGCGACGCTGAGTCTGTATACGGCCGACTACACCTGGAACAAGGCCGATCGCCTGGCCACGCTGACCTATCCGAGCGGCGGCATCGCGACCTACACGCGCAATGCGATCGGTCAGATCAGCGGCATTACCTGGAAGGCGAGCGCTGCGGCCACCGCGCAGACCCTCGTCAGCGGCGCGACCTACTATCCGTTCGGTCCGCTGAACGTGCTGACCTACGGCAACGGACGTACCCTGACCAAGACCTACGATCAGGACTATGCGATCGACGCGATCCAGAGCAGCCACGTCGATGGCCTGAAGATGGACATGACGGTCGACGTGATGGGCAATATCGTCGACGGCACGGACGTGATCGGCGGGCCAGCGCAGGTCACCTACGGCTACGATCGCCTGTATCGGCTTACCGGTTCGACGGCCGGCGTCACGCCGATCGAGGCCTTCACGTACGGGCCGACCGGCGATCGCCTGAGCAAGACCGTCGGCGCGGGTACGCCGCAGGCCTACACCTACGCGTCGGGCAGCCACCGCCTGGCCAGCGTCGGTGGCGTCAGTCGCAGCCACGATGCCAACGGCAATCTGACCTCGGCGCCATTCGCCTCGCCGATGGGTTATGACGACCGCAACCGCCTGGCCAGACTCACCGTCGGCACCGAGAAGATCAGCTATCACTACAACGGCCGCGGCGAGCGGGTGCACAAGTTGCGCAATCTCACGCGCGAAGAAGTGCTGCACGACGAGAGCGGCAAGCGGTTGCACAGCTTCGTGCAGAGCACGAGCGGGTTCGGCACCAATTCGTTCCGGGAGTACGTGTATCTGGATGACGTGCCAGTGGCGACCATCGATCCCGCCGGTATCGCATATCTGGAAACCGATCACCTCGGCACGCCGCGTGTCGCGGCTGATCCTGCGACCAACGCCTGGCGCTGGCGCTGGAACTTCTTCGGCACGGCTTTCGGCGAGCATGCGCCGACGGTTCCGGCGACCGGCGCGCTGGCGCTCGATCTGCGCTACCCGGGCCAGGCCTACGATGCGGAAACGGGGCTGCACTACAACTATTTCAGGGATTATGAGCCCGGAGTGGGGCGCTTCATAGAGAGCGACCCGTTAGGGCTCAAATCGGGCAGTAGCACTTATTCTTATGTCAGTTCGTTGCCGTTGACCTATTTGGACCCCGATGGGAGAGAGCAGCTGTGTGGAACAAAGTTTTGCAGATCTAATGCGCCGGTAATCCCGCCTCCCGATACGAGAAATAGAGAGTGTAGGACATTCATTTCCATGGCAAGTTGGTTTTGGAATGTGAACTGGAATCTTCCGGATTGGGAAATAACTACCGATGATAACTTCCTTCCTGAGGTGGGATTCACTTTGGTTCGCTGCTGCAAGCCAGAAAAATGCTCTGATAATGATGAGCCCGTAGTGACTATTTTCGGAAAGAAGTACAGTTCCGCTGCTATGGGGCTTGGTCGTCGTTTGGGTATGAGCTTTGGGAATGATGAAGAGATTTGCGCAAACCTGGGCTTTGGATTTGGTCTCCCATTCAACTATGGAAATTGATCATGGAGATAGGGGCTATTGTCGCCTGTGCTGCTGGTCTCTTTTTTATAGCGGGTGGGATATTTAATTTTGGATTTCTCAATGATCCTCCTAAGGCGATGGCATTTTTCTACACTCATTCATTTTTGAGGCTTTTTTTGCCAATAACTGGAATGCGAATATTTAATATAATTCTCGGCTTGTGTTTTGTACTTGTGGTGGCTATTAATATTCTTAGTTGAGCGTGCGAATGGTTTTTTGGGGGCGAACGTTTGACTGTGGTTATCAGGATTTCTTCCGGGTTGTCGTCTCATGCCGGAGGCTCTTCTATGCCTGACACTATGGTCCACGCCACATTCCATAGGGCGTGCCCGACGACGGGTAGGGGGTTGAGACGAGCTAGCGGTGACCTGCCCGGTTTCTTTGGTTCAATCATTCCTAGAAGATGTCCCCGAATCAGCGGGGTGCCCTATAGAAATCTTTGGGCCGAAAAAACCGAGCAGGTCACCAGCATCTTGAGGTGTGGAGCTACGAAGCTTCCCCTGAATACCTGGCCGTAACTGATGCTTCCGGACGTGTGCGTGGCAAGCAGTCAGATGGCTTCAAAACCATTCGTGAATATCGCCTCCGCCGACAACGCCACGCCGACCTCGAGCAACCCGACATAGCCGTCGGCATTGCTGCCCGAGACCGTCGCCATCTGGTGCGCGGCGCCGTCGTCGCGGAACACGTTATCGGTGGCCAGCGACACGCCGTTGAGGTTCTGCGCGCTGCCCGGATACAGCGTGCTTTGCGCATAGACCTGGCGGCACAGGTCCTCGGGCAGGGCCAGTTGCGAGATGCGGGCGGCGTTGTGGCCGGAGGTGGCCTGGTCCAGCGAGTCGTAGATTTCGAAGTGGATGTGCGGCCAGCGGCCGGGGTAGCAGCCCGGGAAGATCGTCGTGAAGGTCACCTCGCCGTTGGCATCGCTGACCTGCACGCCGCGCAGGTAGTTCTGGGTCTGCGCGCCCGATGAGTACATCGAGTAGCGGCCGATGGCATCACACTGCCAGATGTAGACGGCGGCGCCGGCTCGCGGCGTGCAGCTCGTCGTGGTGCTGACCAGTTGCAGCGTGATGCTCATCGGCGTACCCGACGCGACCATGGTGCCGGACGCGCCGAAGCTCGGGCGGATGTCCGTTCGCACGATGCCGCTCTGGGTCAGCACGTTGGGGCCGTTGGTGCCGTCGCCGGGGTAGGGGCCTTCGGTCTCGGAAGGAATCAGCGTGCAGGCCAGCGACGACGTCGGCAGCAGGGCGACGGCGCCGGCGGCGCCGAGCCATTTGAGCAGGCGGCGGCGCTCCTGCAGCACGCGGAGGGTCTCGGTCAGCGAGGCGTGGTGGCTGCTGAGCAGGGGTAGCGGAGTGGACTTGGACATCGGACTCTCCCGGGCGATGGTGGCTGGGGCATAGATGATGGATGCGCACGTGCCTCACGCTGCGCCCGCACGGTGCACGCGTCGCGCAGGAAATGAGGAAATTCCGTGGAGTGGCGGACTTGGTCCCTGCGGTGAGGCGAGAGCGACGGCCGGCGGACGGCATGGCTTACGGGGCATCGCGGATCGGTGTGCCGGTGGATACGATCGGCGGCTGCGCGATGTTCCGCAGCGGAAGTTCGATTTATATGTATGATTTATAAGTAAAAATAATCTTCACGGGGCGATGGGTCGTCATCGCGACCCGCTCGTCCCGACGCCCCAGCGACAAAAGGCGCATACTTGACAGTCATCAGATGGCCGGATGACGTGCGGCACTGCACCCTGTTCCAGTTTCGCCTGAGCGACCGCCAGACCACCTGGCCGACGGAGGTGCGTAGCCTGTGGGCGCGGTGCTTCGGGCCGCGCGACGTGTCGTTACGGCGTGAGCTGCGTGACGCCGGCTTCGACAAGCGTGTGCCGGTCAACCGGCTTTGCGGCTCGCCTCGGCCGATTCAGGTACATGCGCTCGACGATCGGCTGCGTGAGCTGCCGAGCGGATCGGGACTGAGGTCTTCTTCTCGTCGGTGCGTCCGTCCTGACCGCCGATTTTCCGGCCCGTGATTCGGCCCCATCCTTCCAGCGAAAAGAGGCCGACATGAGCTACGACATCGGTATTGGCAGCTGCATCTCGATCGACGGTGACGCCGTCCTCGTCAAGCTCGACAGCGTGATGGTCAAGCGTCTGGTACCGGCCTCGCCGTGGCGCAAATCCGGTACGAGTACCCTGACGCTCGATCGGGCGCTGTGCAGCGTGCAGCGCAAGCCTGCGATCGGCAGCGAGGTCTATCTGGACCACGCGGCACTGACCCGCAAGGCGCGCGGCAAGCTCGATCTCGACGGGGACGGCGTCCTGCGACCGGTCGACCTGAGCCAGCTGCTGGACAATCTGCACCCGCAGCCGGCGCCGACGCCGAGCGCCAAGGGCCGCTCGACGTTCGGGCGCCGCTGAGGCGCCGGACGTTCCATCGGCCGCCTCGCCGAACGCCGGCACTGTGGGGGCGGTGATCACGGCTGTGGCAGGCGCCGGGGGCCCGGATCGCAGGCGCGTCCGCCGCATCGGAGCATTGGCCGCCAAGCGCGGATCCGCGCAATATTGAACAACTGTCACAGTGGTACTTTTTCCCCTGTGATCAAACACGTACGAAGAACGGTTCCGTGATCTACTTGCCGCCCGGACGGACGCGGGGAGTGGGGCGATGAATCGTGGTATCGGAGGCTGGTTGGCGAACCGGTCGATCGGCGCCAAGACCGTGCTGGGTTTCGGCCTGGTCCTGGCCATATTCGTGGTCACCTGCGTGGTCATGCTGTTCACGCTGTCGCGTGCCGAGCAGGCACGGCGGCTGCGCCAGCAGAGCGTGACGACGATCGAGCAGGTCCTGGTCACCGCGCGGCTGATGCGCGAGGAGGAGGTCGCGCTCAAGAACCGGGTGCTGTTCGGCAATGCCGAGCGCGAGACCGCGTACCGCGACGCGGACCGGCGCTTCAAGGAGCAGATCCGCGCGCTGTCGCTGACCGTGATCGATCATCCGGCCCAGCAGCAGGACGTGGAACGCGTCGCCCAGCTCGAGCGCGACTGGACGGCGATGGCCGACGGCATCGTCGCGTCCGTGCCGGCATCGGCCGAGGCGCGCGCCGCCTTCGTCCAGGGTCTGGACGAAGGCGCGATGGCCACGCTGTCGACCAAGGTCGACGAGATCATGGATGCGCTCGACGAGGTGCTCGAAGCCGAACACGCCGAGCTCGAACAGCGCCGGGCCGCGCAGGTCCGGCTCGAGCGGCTGACCTACGGTGTCGTGTTCGGCATGCTGGCGCTCGGACTGCTGGCCGGCTTCGGCGCCGTGCGGCTGGCCGATCGCCTGCTGTCGAGGCCGGTGCGCGATCTGACCGAGCGGATGTCGCGGTTGGCCTCCGGCGATCTGACGGTCGAGGTGCCGAACCAGGCACGACAGGACGAGGTGGGCGCGATCGCGCGCGCGCTGGACGTGTTCAAGCGCGCGGCGATCGCCACGCGCGATCAGGGCTGGGTCAAGGCGAGCGTCGCCGAGATCACCGGCGCGCTGCCGCAGGCCGAGACCGAGCAGGCCTTCGCCGATACGCTGATGTCGCAGCTCAGCACGCGTGTCGGCGCGGGCGTGGCGGTGTTCTACCGGCTGAGCGAGGCGGCAGCCGATCGCGGCGAGCACGCGCCGGTGCTGGAACTGCTCGGCAGCTACGGGTTCCGTCAGCGCCGGCATCTGGACACGCGCTGCGCGATCGGCGAGGGCCTGGTCGGCCAGTGCGCGCGCGAGCGCAAGACGATCGTGCTCGAGCCGGTACCGGACGACTACATCCGCATCCAGTCGGGGCTCGGCGAGGCGGCGCCGCGCAGCGTCATCGTGCTGCCGCTGCTGTTGCGCGACGAGCTGCTCGGCGTGCTCGAGTTCGGCAGCTTCCAGCGCTTCACGGCGACACAGGAATCGCTGCTGGAGGATCTGCTGCCGGTGGTCGCGTTGTCGCTGGACAACCTGCGCCGCGCACTGCGCACGCAGGATCTGCTCGGCCGCACGCAGATGCAGGCGCGCGAGCTGCAGGCCTCTGAGGAGGAACTGCGCATGCAGCAGGAGGAGCTGGCCGCCACCAACGAAGAGCTGCAGGGCAAGACGGTCGAGCTCGAGGAGCACAGCCAGCGCCTGCGCGCCTCGGAGGAGGAACTGCGCGTGCAGGCCGAGGAGCTGCAGGCCTCCAACGAGGAGCTGCGCCAGAAGACCGACACGCTCAACGAGCAGAAGAAGGTGCTCGAACAGCTGCAGCAGGACACGCTGCACAAGGCCGAGGAACTGGCGCGCGCCAGCCAGTACAAGTCCGACTTCCTCGCCAACATGTCGCACGAGCTGCGCACGCCGCTGAACAGCCTGCTGATCCTGTCGCGGACGCTGGCCGACAACGATCTGGGCAATCTCAACCCCGACGAGGTCGAATCGGCGCGCGTCATCCACGAGTCCGGCTCGAACCTGCTGCGCCTGATCAACGACATCCTCGATCTGTCCAAGATCGAGGCCGGCAAGATGGAGGTGACGCGCGAGGACGTGAGCCTGGCCGGGTTCGCGCAGAGCCTACAGCGCCAGTTCCGGCCGGTCGCGCTCGAGAAGGCGCTCGCGTTCGAGATCGCGCTGGAGGAGGACCTGCCCGAGATCGTGCACACCGACGGGCCCAAGCTCGAGCAGATCGCGAACAACCTGCTCGGCAACGCGTTCAAGTTCACGCGCATCGGTCATGTGCGCGTGCGTCTGGCCCGCGCCGATGCGGCCCTGCTCGAGCGCTGCGGCCTCGCGGGTCCGGCGGTCGCGCTGGCGGTCGAGGACACCGGCATCGGCATCGCCGACGACCAGCTCGAGCGCATGTTCCAGGTCTTCGAACAGGCCGACGCCAGCACCAGCCGCCACTACGGCGGCAGCGGTCTCGGGCTGGCGATCACACGCCGGCTGACCGACCTGCTCGGCGGTGCGATCGTCGTCGACAGCGAGCCCGACCACGGCAGCACCTTCGTCGTCGTGATTCCCGAGGCGGTCGCCGGCGAGACGGCGCCGGCGGCTCCGCCGCGGTCGACGAATGCGCGCGTGGTCCAGGCCGCGCCGTCCGCAGCCAGGGCCAGGCGGACTCCGCCGGCGACGTCGCCGGTGCCGGCCGCGCCGGCCGCGAGCGGCTGGATAGCGGACGATCGCAATCAGATCCAGCCCGGCGACACGGCGATCCTCGCGATCGAGGACGATCCGGCGTTCGCGCGCATCCTGGTCGACCTGATCCGCCGCAAGGGCCATCGTGCGCTGGCCGCCGGCGACGGCGAGAGCGGGCTGGACCTGGCGCGCCGCTACCGGCCGACCGGCGTCCTGCTCGACGTCATGCTGCCCGGCATCGACGGCTGGAGCGTGATCGAGCAGATGAAGTCCGACCCGGAACTGCGTGCGATTCCGGTGCACTTCATCTCCGCGGTCGACGAGTCGGCGCGCGGCGAGGCGGTCGGCGCGGTCGGCTTCCTGACCAAGCCGGCCGACCGCAACGCGGTGCTGTCGGCGTTCGACCGGCTGCTGCAGCATGCCGAACACCGCACCCGGCGCGTGCTGCTGATCGACGACGACGAGGACTCCCGCCTGGCGATCATCCGTCTGATCGCGAGCGACGGCGTCGAGATCGTCGAGGCGGTCAGCGGCGAGGAGGGTCTGGACATGCTCGGTGCCGGCGGCTTCGACTGTGTCGTGCTCGACCTCGGCCTGCCGGGCATCTCCGGCTTCGACTTCCTCGACATCGCCGCCGCGCGCGGCGGCCTGCCGCCGGTGGTGATCTACTCGGCGCGCGAGCTGTCGGGCGAGGAGAGCGTGCGCCTGCGCCAGCACACCGACAGCATCGTGATCAAGGGCGCGCGCTCGAACGAGCGCCTGCTCGACGAGGTCAGCCTGTTCATGCACAGCATCCGGCCGACCGGCGCGGGCGTGGTCCGCGACATCGACGCCGGGCTCAGCGGCAACACGGTCTTGATCGTCGACGATGACATGCGCAACATCTTCGCTTTGTCCAAGACGCTGCGCGCGCGCGGCCTCAACGTGGTCATGGCACAGGACGGACTGAAGGCGCTGCGCCAGATCGAGGAGAATCCGGCGATCGACATCGTGCTGATGGACATCATGATGCCCGGCATGGACGGTTACGAGACGATGCGGCGCATCCGCGCGCTGCCGCGCCACGCGCAGCTGCCGATCATCGCGGTGACCGCCAAGGCGATGCAGGGCGATCGCGACAAGTGCCTGGAAGCCGGCGCCAGCGACTATCTGGCCAAGCCGGTGGACGTCGACAAGCTGCTGTCGATGATGCGGGTCTGGCTGCAGGCATAGAGGCGATGCGCGCTAGGGCGGACATCGAGGACATCGAGGTCGAGCTGTTCGTGCGGGCGATGCAGCTGCGTCACGGCTACGACTTCGGCGACTACGCGCCGGCCTCGCTGAAGCGGCGCGTGCTCGGGCTCGTCCACAGCACCGGCAGCGCGAACATCGGCGACCTGACCGCGCGCGTGCTGCGCGACGACCGCCTGGTCACCGATGTCGTCGCCGGCCTGTCGGTGCCGGTCTCGGAGATGTTCCGCGATCCCTCGGTGTTCCGCGCCCTGCGCGACGAGGTCCTGCCGATGCTGGCGTCCTACCCGGTCATCAACATCTGGCAGGCCGGCTGCGCGTACGGGCAGGAGGTCTACTCGCTGGCGATCCTGCTCGAGGAGGCCGGCCTCTACGAGCGCTCGCAGATCTACGCGACCGACTTCAGCGACGTGGCGCTGGCGCGTGCGCAGGAAGGCATCTTCCCGGCACGCGACGCGCGGACCTATTCGGAGAACTATCTCGCCGCCGGCGGCCGCCGTTCGCTGGCCGACTACTACCACGCGCGCTACGACTTCATGAAGTTCGACGAGCGGCTCAAGGCGCGCATGACCTTCGCCAACCACAACCTGGTCTGCGACGGGGTCTTCTGCGAGGCGCATCTGATCCTGTGCCGCAACGTGCTGATCTACTTCAACGATACCCTGCAGGATCGCGTGCTGCGCCTGTTCCGCGACAGTCTCGTGCGCGGCGGCTTCCTGTGCCTGGGCAGCCGCGAGAACCTCGAGATGGCGGCCAGCGCACGCGACTACGCGCCGGTCAACCGGCGCGCGCGGATCTACCGGCGGGCGGTGCGCGACCGATGAGCGCGCGGCCGGTCCAGGCGATCGTCGTCGGCACCTCGGCCGGCGGTCTGCGCGCGCTGCACGTGCTGCTGCACGGGCTCGACGGCGCGCTGCCGGTGCCGATGGTGATCGTCAGCCACACCGGCTCGAGCGACATGGGCATCTTCTGCGAGCTGCTCGCGCACTACAGCCGTCTGCCGGTCGAGGAGGCGCGCGAGCGCGTGCGGCCGCGTCCCGGCATCATCTACGTGGCGCCTTCGGGCTATCATCTGCTGGTCGAGCGCAGCGGTCGTTTCGCGCTGTCGATCGACGCCAAGGTGGGGTTCTCGCGGCCGTCGATCGACGTGTTGTTCGAGTCGGCGGCCGAGACCTGGGGCGGCGGCCTGGTGGCCGTGGTGCTGACCGGCGCCAATCACGACGGAGCGGCCGGCCTGAGCCGCGTGCGGGCGCGCGGCGGCGTCGCGATCGTGCAGGATCCGGCGACCGCGGAAGCCTCGGCGATGCCGGAGGGCGCGCTCGCGCTGGCCGGCGCGGACCACTGCCTGCCGCTGGAGGCGATCGCGCCGTTGCTCAACAGGATGTGCCACGCATGAACGGCAAACCCAAGATCCTCTCGGTCGACGACACGCCGGCCAATCTGAAGGCGGTGCGCACGTTGCTGGCGCGGTTCGACGTGGAAGTGATCGAGGCGCGCAGCGGCAACGAGGCGCTGGCGGCCACGCTCGACCACGAGTTCGCGCTGATCCTGCTCGACGTCAGCATGCCGGACATGAGCGGGTTCGAGGTCGCCAACCTGCTCGCGCAGGAGCCGAGCACGCGCGAGACGCCGATCATCTTCGTGTCGGCGACCTATGCCGACGAGGTGCACCGCCTGCAGGGCTACCACTCCGGCGCGGTCGACTACATCACCAAGCCGCTCGACGAGCGCGTGCTGCGCTCGAAGGTGCAGGTGTTCCTGGACCTGTACAAGCGCGGCACGATGCTCAAGCGCGCGTTGAGCCAGCTCGCCGAGCGCAATGCGCAGCTCGAGCTCGAGATCGCCGAGCGCCGTCAGTCCGAAGCCGAGGTCCGGCACCTGGCCAGTCACGATCCTCTGACCGGCCTGCCGAACCGGCGTCATTTCATGGACGTGCTCGAGCGCGCGATCGCGCGCAGCGCGTCCGGCGGCGCGTCCTGCGCGCTGCTGTACTTCGACGTCGACGGATTCAAGCCGATCAACGACCTGCACGGCCATCTGGTCGGCGACGAGGTGCTGCTGCGGATCGGCGAGCGGCTGCGCACCTGCTGCGACGACGGCTCCACGGCCGCTCGTCTGGGCGGCGACGAGTTCGCGATCGTCGTCGATCCGATCGCCGATCTCGACGCCGCAGCGGCCTACGCGGAGCGTGTCGCGATCTGTCTGGGCAAGCCGTTGACGCTGACCTCGGCCGGCGAGCACGCACCGCTGCAGCTGGCGGTGCGGCTCAGCATCGGCGTCGCGCTATGCCCGTTGCACGGCGGCGATTGCGACGGCCTGATCCGCGCGGCCGACCAGGCGATGTACGCGGCCAAGCGCGCCGGCAACGGGCATGGCGCGATCGTGGCCGGACGCGGCGACTCCGCATGAGCGCCCGCATCGCGCTCGCGACGACGGCGCCCGCGCACGGCCTCGACGAGGACATGGCGCCGCTGATCGAGGCGCTGCGCGCGGCCGGCGCCGAGGCGCTCGCGGTCGACTGGGACGACGATTCGGTCGACTGGCGCGGCTTCGACGCGGTGCTGCCGCGCTCGACCTGGGACTACTGCGAGCGGCTGCCGGCGTTCCTGGACTGGACACGGCGTGTCGCGGCGGCGACGCGGCTGTTGAACCCGGCCGACGTGATCGCCTGGAACACCGACAAGCATTATCTGCATGTGCTCGCCGAGGCCGGCGTCGCGATCATTCCTTCGCGGTTCGCCGAGCCCGGCGACGATGCCGGCGAGGCCTGGCACGCGTCTCTCGAGGCGTATCCGGGCGACGGCGACGTCGTCGTCAAGCCGGCCGTCGGTGCCGGTTCGCGCGATGCCGAACGGCACCCGCGCAGCGATCCCGCCGTAGCCGTCGCGCATATCGCGCGGCTGCTCGAGGCCGGACGCAGTGCGCTGCTGCAGCCGTACCTGGAGCGCGTCGACGTCGACGGCGAGACGGCCCTGGTGCACGTCGACGGTCGCTACAGCCATGCGATCCGCAAGGGGCCGCTGCTGCAGCGCGCGGCACCGGCGACGCGCGCGCTGTTCGCGGCCGAACGGATCGGCGCGCGCGAGCCCGGCGCCGACGAGCGCGCGCTGGCCGAGCGCGTGCTCGCCGCGGTGCCGTTCGACGGTCCTCTGGCGTATGCGCGCGTCGATCTGGTCCGCGCCGGAGACGGCACGCCGTGCCTGCTCGAGCTCGAACTGGTCGAGCCCTCGCTGTTCTTCGATCACGCGACCGGCTCGGCGGCGCGCCTGGCCGAGGCGATCCTGCGTCGCATGGCCCGCTGAGGTCTTCGTTCGGTGGGCGGCTGCGCGATCGTCGCTTGCGCGGCGTCGTATTCGCGGGCTTGCGCGATCGCCGCGCGTGTCGTAGGGAACGGCGCACGACGATCGGCGGGACCGATGCTGGTCAAGAATTGATCGACCTGGGTTGACAGCGCATAACGGCGCGGCCTGCAGGGCATCATCCCAGGATTGTCCACAGGCCTGTCCACGGTCGCTGTGGAAAACTCCGACGCGGGCGGCGCGCCCGTCGTCAGTGCAGATGCCGCGCTCCAGCGCGACCGCGACCCGTTGGGTGGATCGACGGCGCCGGGCTTGGGCCGATGTTCTTCATGTACGCCTCGACACTCTCCTCGACGATCGTCAGCCGCGCGGCGCCGTCCTCGTTCGCGCTGCCAGTCGCCGAGCGGCTCGATGCGGTCGCCGACAGCCGCGTCCGGATCAGCTGACGAGGGCGGCGACCGATCCGGCTGATCGACCGACCGCGCCGACGCCGGAACTGTGCGCGTCGCGCCCGGACGATCCGCAGCCGGCGCCGCGCTGCACGCCCGCCGTCGCCGCACGATTGTTTCCGCCTGTGCCGCGCTGTGCGGAATCGCGGCGTTCGCCGAGCCACGTTACAATGCCGGCCCGCTGCGGCGGGCGCGAACCCTGCGGCCCGTCAGCCGGTGTCCACACCCGTTGTCCGAAGGAATGTCCCCACGATGAAGATCCTGGTCGGCTACAAGCGCGTCGTCGATTACAACGTGCGCATCCAAGTCAAGCCGGACGGCAGCGGCGTCGTCACCGACGGCGTCAAGCTGTCCGCCAATCCGTTCGACGACATCGCGTTGGAAGAAGCGCTGCGCCTGCGCGAGAAGGGCATCGCCAGCGAGGTCATCGTCGCCACGATCGGCCCGGCCGACGCCCAGGCGCACATCCGCAACGGTCTGGCGATGGGCGCGAACCGCGCGATCCACGTCGTCACCGCCGAGGCGATCCAGCCGCTGACCGCCGCGCGCGCGCTGCTCAAGCTGGTCGAGAAGGAGCAGCCGCAGATCGTGCTGCTCGGCAAGCAGGCGATCGACGACGACGCCAACCAGACCGGCCAGATGCTGGCCGCGCTGTGGGATCGTCCGCAGGCGACGTTCGCGTCGAAGATCGAGGTCGACGGCGCCGTCGCGCGCGTCACGCGTGAAGTCGACGCCGGCCTGGAGACGATCGAGGTCGACCTGCCGGCCGTGATCACCTCGGACCTGCGCCTCAACGAGCCGCGCTTCATCAAGCTGCCGGACATCATGAAGGCCAAGGCCAAGCCGATCGAGACGATCGAGCTGGCGAGCCTCGGCGTCGAGCCCGGCGATCACCTCAAGACCACGCACTACGCCGCGCCGGCCAAGCGCAGCAAGGGCGTCATGGTCAAGGACGTCGCCGAACTGGTCGCCGCACTGAAGAGCAAGGGGTTGATCCGATGAGCCGCATCCTGATCGTCGCCGAGCATCTGGACGGCGCACTCAATACCGCCACCGCGCGCAGCGTCTCCTGCGCGAAGGCCATCGGCGGCGAGGTCCACGTGCTGGTGCTGGCGGCCGATTCCGCCGCGGTCGCGGCCGAGGCGGCCGCGATCGACGGCGTCGGCAAGGTGCTGACGGTGACGCGGCCCGAGAACACGCATGCGCTGGCCGCGGTGCTGGCGCCGCAGATCGCCGCGGTCGCGGGCTCCGGCTACACGCATCTGCTGCTGCCGTCGACGACGTTCGGCAAGGACGTCGCGCCGCGCGTGGCCGCGCTGCTCGGCGTCGCGCAGGTGTCGGACATCATGTCGGTCGAAGGCGCGCAGACGTTCAAGCGGCCGATCTATGCCGGCAACGCGATCGTCACGGTCGAGGCGCCGGCCGATGCGCTGATCGTCGGCACCGTGCGCACGGCCTCGTATCCGGCGGCTGCCGGCGGCGGCTCGGCACCGGTAGAGGCCGTATCGGCGGACGTCGCACTGCCTTCGCATACGCGTTTCGTCGGCCTGGCCCAGGGCAAGACCGACCGGCCGGACCTGCAGGGCGCCTCCAAGGTCGTCTCGGGCGGCCGCGCGCTCGGCTCGGCCGAGCAGTTCCAGCTGATCTACGGACTCGCCGACAAGATCGGCGCCGCGGTCGGCGCATCGCGCGCCGCGGTCGATGCCGGCTACGCGCCGAACGATCTGCAGGTCGGCCAGACCGGCAAGATCATCGCGCCGGAGCTCTACATCGCGATCGGCATCTCCGGCGCGATCCAGCATCTGACCGGCATCAAGGACGCCGGCACGATCGTCGCGATCAACAAGGACGCCGACGCGCCGATCTTCGAGATCGCCGACTACGGCCTGGTCGGCGATCTGTTCAAGCTGATCCCCGAGCTCGAGCAGGCGCTGGGCTGAGTCCTCGCGCCACGGGCCGCCTGCCTCGATCGCGGGCGGCCCTTGCGGCGGTCCTGCGGCCGCCTGTCCGATAGCGCCGGGCCTCGAGTGCACATCTGAAATCGGACCGCGGCGGTCGATCGCGCGCGACCGGACCCGGACGCTCAGAGCACGGCGGCGTCGGCATCCGCATCGGCATCGGTCTCCGAATCGGCCGCTCCGGTACAGGCGTCGCGATCGGCTTCGCAGTCGATCGTGGCATCGAGCTCGTCGGCCGCATCGTCGCGCGCGCAGGCGTCATCGCTTTCGTCCCCGGCGGCCGTGTCGTCGCTGTCGTCGACGCAACTGCCGTCGGTTGCGCAGTCCTCGCGATCGGCCTCGCAGTCCGCGCAGTCGCCGGCGTCGTCCGTGTCGTCGCAGCATGCGCACCACGGGCCGTCGACGGCCTCTTCGTCCTCCTCGGCCAGCACGACATCGGGCTCCTCGTCGGCCAGCTCCGGATGGCGCGCGACGAAGTCGGCGCCGGCCGCATCGGCCGCGGCGATGCGTGCCGCGGTTGCCGGGTGGCTCGACATCCAGGCCAGCGAGGCATCGTCGGGCAGGTCGGCGTCGAGCTGGCCGAGCGCCGCGCCGAGCCAGCTCGGCGACAGTGCGTGTGCGGCCAGGTGCGCGTACGCGAAGCGATCGGCCTCGTCCTCGAACTGGCGCGAGTAGCGGTTCTGCAGCAGCACGGTCGGCACGGCGACGACGACCGCGCTCGCGCTCGATACGTCGCCGGCGAAGAACGCCGCGGCGATCGCGATGAACGAGCCGCGCAGCGCCTGACGCAGTGCATGCCGCCCGACCTGATGGCCGAGCTCGTGGGCGAGGACCGCGTCGAGCTGGCGATCGTCGGCGAACAGCTCGACCAGCTCGTCGGTCACGACGACGGTGCCGCCCGGCAGCGCGAACGCGTTCGGACCGATCGACGGCGCGCCGCGGAACGCGACGCGGACGGCGGCACCGTCCGGCAGGCCGGCCGCGAGCGTCGCGAAGCGATCGCTCAGTTCGGCCTGGCGCCCGGGGTCGAGCGCGCTGGCGTCCAGATCGGTGCGGTCGAGCAGTGCCAGCACCTGGTCGCCGAGCGCCGCTTCCACGCGCGCCGGCAGATGCGTCGCGATGCGGTCGGCCAGCCACGGAATGCCCCACAGATAGCCGGCGACCAGCGCGCCGAGACAGACCACGATCGCGAGTGCGACGGCCTGGTAGTAGCGTTCGAGCCGGTCGACCAGCGCCTCGAGCCGGTTGCGGTGCGGAAACCAGACCTCGAGGCAGTCGGCATCGGGTACCTGCAGCCGCGCGCCGTCGGGGAAGACGATCGTGCGCAGCGTGCGCGCCAGACGCGGCGTGATCGTCAGCGCCGCGAGCGGTTCGTCGCGATCGATGCCGTCGCCGCGCACGCGCAGCCGGCCGTGTGCGACCTCGACGTCGACCGCGTGCCGCCGCCCGTCGCGGCCGTCGAAGTAGCGGCCCTGCAGCGTCGCATGCGTCGTCATAGGCCGATGTCGATGTCGAACAGGCTGTCGATCTCGGCCGCGGTCGCGTCGACGTCCTCGCCGGGTTCGACGCCGAATGCGGCGAGGCTGCCGCCGGCCATCACGGCCAGCCGTTCGGCACGGTAGCGCGCGAGCCGGATCTTGGCCCAGGGGATCAGCAGGCCCGCGCTGGCCAGTACGGCGACCGTATTGCTCGCATAGAACCAGAGCAGACGGCCGCCCTGCAGGCGCGACTCGAAGCGGTGCGGGCCGATCGTCGTGTGGTTGTAGACCAGGTTGCCGAGCGCGGCGGCGAGGAATGCCCAGATCACGAAGTAGCCGCCGTAGAACAGCGCCATCCAGCCGAACACGAGGAGGGCGGGCGGTTCGGCGCCGGGCCGATGCAGCGCGATGACGGCGGTGGTCAACAGCCCGGTGCCGACGAAGATCCAGACCGTCATGACGGCCCAGGCGATCAGATACGGTGGATAGAATTGCCCGGCCGTCGCCTCGAAGCCGAACGGCTGGCCGCCGTAGCGGTGCTGCTCGACCAGGAACGCCTTCTGCCGCGCCTTGACGTACGGATAGAGCAGGCCGAGCGTCAGCACCAGCGGAATGCCGAGCCACAGATAGCGCACATAGGCCTGGCCGTAGTCCGGGACGAAGCGGAAGCGCAGGCCGCGCCACGAGGTGTAGCGCGCACGGAACGCCGCGCCGCGCACCAGCAGCCATGGCGTCGCCAGCGCGATCAGCAGTGCCAGCGCGATCTGCAGCCAGAGGCTGAGCTGGCCGGCCAGCACGTAGCCGACGAACAGCACGACCGCGACGATGCGGCCGGCCAGGATCGGCAGCGGCCGTGCCAGATACTCGAACGGCACGTCGTCCAGGCGCGTATTGCCGTAGAAGTAGCGTTGGGTGCGGACCTTGGCCCAGGCCGAGTAGATGCCGAACGTCACCAGGCTCAACGCGAGATTGACGATCCAGATGCGGAAGTACTCGCCGGCGGTGCCGTCGAACGCGAAGCGGTGCGGCACGCGCGGCGGCGCCGCGGTCGGCACGACGGCGATCGGCTCGGGCAGCGCCGGCGGTTCCGGCCAGGCGCCGGCGCTCACGATCGGTGGGTGCTGCATCCGCCCCGACATCCCCTGACAGTCCGGCCGGCAAGCCTAACCGATCGCCGCCGGGCCGACGAGGCGGTCACCGCTGCGGCGGATAGGCGCAGTCGGCCGCTGCCGCGCCGCCGACGCGTGCGGCATGGAACGCGATGCGCTTGCGGCCTTCGTGCAGATCGACGCGCGCGAGCGTGCGCTCGAGCCTCACGCGCCGGCACAGGCCGGCCAGCCAGTGCACCTGCTCGCGTTCGCGCCCGGCGGTCTCCTCGACGGCCAGCACGATCTCGCGGTCGCGCAGCGTCTGCATCAGCGCGGCCTCGTCGCGCCGCCAGATCGCCAGCTGCGCGGCGCGGCCGTGCTTGGCGTTGAGCGGATGATCGAGCACGTAGACGACGCGCGCGCCGTCGAGCTGGAAATCGAGTTCCGCGGCGAGCATGAAGTTGTCGGCGACCAGCGCGCGGTCGGCCAGCGCCGGATCGGCGAGCAGGCCGCGCAGCGTCGCGCCGGCCTCGTCCCAGCCGATCAGATGCTCCGGGAACGCCTTGTAGGCGCGCAGCAGGCCGGCGCCGGCCTGCTGCGCGGCCAGCGCCAGATACACGTACGCGGCCAGCGTGCCGGCGACCGCGAGTGCCATGGCGGCTGCGCGCAACACGGCGACGCGCCGGCCCTCGGCCTGCCAGCGCCGCAGGACCAGCGGCAGCAGCGCGAGCAGCGGCAGATAGCCCGGCAGCGGCCAGTGCACGCGGAAGCGCTCGCCGTCGGCGAACAGGCCGAGCACGAAGTAGCCGCCGAGGAAGGTCGCCGCGAAGATCGGCAGCGGCCCGTCGCGCCATGCATCGGCACGGCGCAGTCCGGTCACGAGGGCCGCCAGCAGCAGGCCGTACAGCAGCGGCGTGACCAGCAGCGCCTGTTCGAGCGGCTGCACCAGCGCGTCGGCGTGGAAGCGCCACGGATGGCGGTCGATCGCCTGGAAGCGCAGCCCGTCGGCGCCGGCGCCCGGATCGATCAGCAGCATCGGCAGCAGGCCGCTCAGACCGACGATCAGCGCGGCCCACAGACCGCGGCTGCGCCACAGCTGCCGCCCGCGCGGATGCGCCAGCAGGAACGCCAGGCCGGCCAGCCAGAGCATGCCGGCGCGCAGATGCGTGAGCCAGGCCAGTGCGAGCAGCAGGCCGAGCAGCAGCCAGTCGCCGAGCCGGTCCCGGCGCGCGGCATGCGCGAAGCGATCGAGCGCGAGCAGCGACAGCAGCGTCAGCGGCACGTCGGGCAGGGCCAGCACGCCGAGCGTGCCGGCCAGCGGCATCGCCAGCGTCCACAGCCCGGCCTGCCAGCCGAGCGCGGCATCGCCGGACAGGCCTCGTGCGATCCGCGCCACCAGTAGCGGCAGCAGCGCGCCGAGCAGCACGAACGGCGCGCGCATCGCCAGCGTGCCGTGGCCGAAGGCGGCCTCGCCGGCCGCGATCAGCCAGGCGGTCAGCGGCGGCAGATCGGTATAGACGAACGCCAGGTGGCGGCTTTCCTGCCAGTAGAACGCCTCGTCGACGAACGGTGCCAGGCTCGCCGCGAGCACGATCTTGATGAACGTGGTCGTGAACAATGCGACCTGGAACACGGTCTGTAGGCGCCGTCGGTCGTCGTGCCGAGCGGCCGTCGCTACACTGGCCGCGGGCGTGTCCCGCATCTCCGTATCCACACCGGTACCCGTTATCCGATGAAGCTGATCGATTCGCCGCCGCTCCCGACCTCGCCCGAAGCCCTGCGCGACGCATTGGCCCGGGCCACCGCCCAGGTCGACACCGTGCTGCTCGGCAAGATGCGGGAAGTCCGCCTGGCCTTCGTCTGCCTGCTCGCCGGCGGCCATCTGCTGATCGAGGACCTGCCGGGCGTCGGCAAGACCACGCTGGCGCATGCGCTGGCGGCGACGCTGGGCCTGACGTTCCAGCGCGTGCAGTTCACCAGCGACCTGCTGCCGTCGGACATTATCGGCGTCAGCCTCTACGAGCGCGAGCCGGGCCGCATCGACGGCGGCACGTTCCGGTTCCATCCCGGACCGCTGTTCACGCAACTGCTGCTGGCCGACGAGATCAACCGCGCGACGCCGAAGACGCAGAGCGCCCTGCTCGAGGCGATGGCCGAGGAGCAGGTCACCGTCGACGGCCGCAGTCATCCGCTGGCCGCGCCGTTCTTCGTCGTCGCGACGCAGAATCCGCTCGACCTGGCCGGCACCTATCCGCTGCCGGACTCCCAGCTGGACCGCTTCATGCTGCGCATGAGCCTGGGCTATCCCGATCGCGCGGCCGAGCAGGCGATGCTGGCCGCGCCGGACCGCCGCAGCGTGCTCGACGCACTGCAGCCGTGTCTGGCCGCCGAGCAGGTGCTCGCGCTGCGCGCGGCCTGCGCGGCGCTGACGGTCGGTCGTGCGCTGATCGAATACGTGCAGGCGCTGCTCGAGGCGAGTCGGCAGGATCCGCAGATCCGCATCGGCCTGTCGCCGCGCGCCGGCCTCGCGCTACTCGCCGCGGCGCGCGCGCACGCCTATCTCGCCGGGCGTCCGCAGGTATTGCCCGAGGACGTGCAGGCCGTGTTCACGGTCGTCGCGGCCCATCGGCTGGCGCCGGCGAGCCATGCGCACGGCGATCGCGACGCGCTGGCGCGGCGCCTGCTGGACGCGACGCCGGTCCGCTGATGGCCCGGGCGATCGCGCGTTTCGCGCCGCTGCGGGCCCGGCTGGTCGCGCTGGCCGAGCGCAAGCTGCCGGCCCTGACGCGTCTGCGCCGGCCCGAGCCGCTGCCGATCACGCTCGATCGCCGCCGCATCTACGTCGTGCCGACCGGCTACGGCGTCGTGTTCGCGCTGCTGACCGCGGTCATGCTGACCGGCGCCCTGAATTACGGCAACAACCCGGCGCTGCTGCTGACCTGCCTGCTCGGCGGCGCGTGCTTCGTCAGCGTCTTCGTCGGCTTCCGTGGCCTGTCGGGTCTGCGCCTGGGCCAGGTTCGCGCCGGCGAGGCCCATGCCGGATCGGATGTCGCGGTCGAGCTGGTGTTCCCGCCGGGCCGGCGCGATCGCCTCGCCCTGCGCGCGGTGGCCGAACCGGCCGAGACCGCCTTTGCCGCCGAGCGCGGCCGCGAGGCGGTCGCGGTGCTGTCGCTGCCGGCGCGCGTGCGCGGCTGGCTCCGGCCCGGCCGCGTGCGGATCGTGACGACGTTCCCGCTCGGCATGTTCGTGATCTGGAGCTGGGTCCATCCGGACGTTGCGGTGCTGATCTATCCGAGACCCGAGTCCGATGCGCCGCCGCTGCCGCACGGCGGCGAACGCGACGGCGCGCAGCGCGTCGGCGAGGCCGAGGACGATCCGGCCGGACTGCGCGACTATCGCGATCACGATCCGCCGCGGCGGATCGCCTGGCGCGCCTCGGTCCGCCACGAGCGCCTGCTCGCGCGCGAGCACGAGCGGCAGTCCGGTCTGGCGCTCGTGCTCGACTACGACGCGCTGCACGGTCTCGGCCACGAGGACCGGATCAGCCGCCTGACGGCCTGGGTGCTGCAGGCCTCGGCCGGCCGCGAGGCCTTCGTGCTGGTACTGCCGGGCCAGTCGTTCGGACCGGCGATCGGTGCCGGCCATCGCGCCGACTGCCTGCGCGCCCTGGCGCTGCTGCCGACCGCATGAGCGCCTCGATGCCGTCGGCGCAGGGACGTCCTGACACGCGCCAGTTCGATCTGCTGTGCCTGTCGGTTGCGGTCGCGCTGGCGCCGCACCTGGAGCGGCTGCCGCTGTGGCTGGGGCCGCCGCTGATCGTGCTGGTCGCGCTGCGCGCCTGGCTGCGTCGGCGCGCGGCGTTCGCGGTCAGCAGCTGGTTGCGCGTACCGCTGGCCGGTCTGTTGCTGCTGCTGGTGATCGTCGAGTACGGCAACGTGTTCGGCCGCGCGCCGGGTGCCGCGCTCGCCTGCGGTCTGCTCGCGTTGAAGCTGCTCGAGACCGAGAGCATCCGCGATGCGCGCGTCGTCGTCGGGTTTTCGGCATTCGTGCTGATGAGCGCGCTGCTGTTCAACCAGGCGCTGACGACGACGATCCTGCTCTGCGCCGCGCTGACCGTGCCGTTGGCCGCGCTGGTCGTGCTGCAGCCGACGGTCGCCCGGCATCGGCGTCCGCTGACGACGGCGTTTCGCGTCGGCGGCACGCTGGTCCTGGCCGGCCTGCCGGCCGCACTCGCCGCGTTCGTGCTGATCCCGCGGCTGTCGGCGCCGCTGTGGGGATCGCCCGGTTGGGACGAGCAGGCGCGGATCGGCCTCAACGACTCGATGCAGCCCGGCTCGATGACCGATCTGCTGGTCGACGACACGCCGGCGATGCGCGTCTATTTCGACGGCGGACCGCCGGCACCGGCGCAGCAGTACTTCCGCGCGATCGTACTGTGGGATTTCGACGGCGCGACCTGGACCCGCGGCGACACGCGCGCGTACCTGCGGCCCGAGCCGGTCGAGGACGCCCGACTGATCCACGACTACCGCGTCGTGATCGAGCCGACGCGGCGGCACTGGGTGCCGGCGCTCGACGTGCCGCTGGAGGCGCCCGATCAGACGCGGCTCGGCAGCGACCACACGATCGCCTCGTTCGCGCCGATCGCCCAGCCGAGGGAGTTCGCGCTGCGCTCGGCGACGCGCTACCGCCTCGCGACCGAACTGACCAGCGCCGAACGCACGCGCGCACTGGCGTATCCGGCCGCGTTCAATCCGCGCACGATCGCGCTGGCCGAGCAGTGGCGACGCGAAGGCCTCGACGAGACCGCGATCGTCCGCACCGCGCTGGCACTGTTCAACGCCGGCTTCACCTACACGCTGACGCCGCCGCTGCTCGGCCGCCATTCGATCGACGAGTTCCTGTTCGAGACGCGTGCCGGCTACTGCGAGCATTTCTCCTCGGCGTTCGTGTTCCTGATGCGCGCCTCGGGCATTCCGGCCCGCGTCGTCACCGGCTATCAGGGCGGCTGGTGGAACCCGATCGGCGACTACCTGCTGGTGCGCCACTCCGACGCGCACGCCTGGGCCGAGGTCTGGCAGACCGGTCGGGGCTGGGTGCGCGTGGACCCGACCGCGGCGGTCAGCCCGCAGCGCGTCGAGCAGGGCGCCTCGGCCGCCAACCGCGGCGGCGACTGGTTCGGCTCGGGCTTCCTGCGCGACCTGCGCAACCAGTTCGACAGCGTGAACCGGCTGTGGACCACCGCGGTGATCCAGTTCAATGCCTTGCGGCAGAGCCAGCTGCTCGGCCGTTTCGGCATCCGCGATCTGACGTCCGAGCATCTGCTCGCGCTGCTGACCGGCGCGATCGTCGTGCTGCTGATCGTCGCGACCGTATGGGCAGTGCGCGGCACGCGCGGGCCGCGCCGCGGCGACCGCCTCGACGCGGCCTGGGAACGATTGCGGCGGCGGCTGGCGCGTCGCGGCGTGCCGGTATCGCCGCAGCAGGGTCCGCTCGACTTCGCGGCCGCGTTCCAGCAGCGCTCGGGGCAGGCCGATGCCGCATTCGATGCGCTGGTCGCGCGCTACATCGCGCTGCGCTACGGCGCTGCCGAGCCGACGGCTGAACAGGTGCGCGCGTTCGGCCGTGACGTGCGGAAATTCCGCGTACCATCCACTGTCCAGTAGCATCGGTCCGCTGCGACGTCGAACCTGTCCTGTCCGTCCTTGCGTCGTGTCGGTGCGTCCAGACTCGTACGATGAGGTCCAGCGTCATGCGCAATGCACTCCTGATCGCCCTGCTCGGTGCGGGGCTCGTTTCCTGCGCCACCGTGCCCAAGCCGCTGCAGGGTCAGTTCGCCGCGTCCTCGCCGGCCGACGGTGCGCGCGGCAGCCAGACCGGCCAGACCGTGCGCTGGGGCGGCGAGATCATCAAGGTCGATCCCAAGACCGACACCACCTGCTTCGAGATCCTCGGCCGGCCGCTCGGCGACAGCGCGCGACCGCTCGCGCGCGACGCCAGCGAGGGCCGCTTCCTGGCCTGCCGCACCGGCTTCTACGATCCGGAGGTATTCCGCCGCGGCCGCGAGGTCACCGTCGTCGGCACCGTCGACGGTACGCAGACCGGCCGCGTCGGCGAATACGACTACGTCTATCCGCGCGTCGCCGCCACGACGATCTACCTGTGGCCCGAGCGCACCGCGCGCGTCGTCGGCGCCTACGACCCGTTCTTCTACGATCCGTGGTATCGCGGCGGCTGGGGTCCGTGGGGGCCGTACGGCTATGGCCCTTACTGGGGCGTGCCACCGGTCGTGATCGTCAAGCCGAAGCCCGAGCCGCCGCCGAAGGGGCGCTGAGCCGAGCGGATTGCACCCGCGGTGCCGCAGGGCTGCACCGAGGCGATGCGTGCGACGGCGCCCCGGTGTGCGGTGGCGAGCGCTTTCGCTCGAGTGGTGAGAAGCTACCCGGCCGGCGCCTGAGCGACCGCGGCGTGGCGCATCACGCCTGAGACATGCCGCGGCGACTCGCGATCAGCCGTTCCTGCAGTGACGAGCGGCCTGTGTCGCTCGTACACGCTGCCGCTACGACGCGCCGGTCGGTCAGAACACGCGGGAATGCAGCGTGATCCAGTCCTGCGGCGAACCGGCGCGGCGGTGGTCGAGCCGGATGATGTAGCCGAGCGCCTTGCCGCGCAGCGTCTCGCCGTACTCGAGCGCGGCCATCGCGGCCTTGAGCGGCGAATCGGCACGGACCGTATCGGCGTTCTCGCAGTCGAACATCCAGAGTCCTTCCTGTTCCTTGATCACGATCCTGCGCATGGCGACGACTCCCCCGGGTGTCATCGGAGCCGAAAGCTCCGTCGCCCATCCTACGTGCAGGCCCCGCGCCGGGATGTGGCCTTCATCGCAGTGGCGCGATCGCCGATGCGGTAAGACGGTACCCCGGTCCGGCGGTGCGGTCGCTACGGTCGAGCCCGCCGGGGCCGGACGATGTTCATGCAGTGCGGTCCAGACTGCGGGCTGGCGGGAGCTCGCGCGTTCTCGATGTGTCGGAGGCCAAGATGAGACCTGAAGCGTTCCAGACCCGGATCAACGGCACCACGCCCGAACCGCCGCCGGCCGACACGCGGCCGCTGCGCTATCCCGGTCGTCCGGTACTCGGCGACGTGATCGACTCGCTCGACGATGCGGCCGCGTCGCTGCGCGTCGTCGTCGGCGACACCGGCGAGTCGCTGCTGAAGCGGACCGCGTCGCTGGTCCGCGATCGACCGGTGGCGACGCTGGCGACGGTCGCCGCGGCCGCGTTCCTGCTGGGGCGGCTGCGCCGCTGACGCGGCGAGTCGTGCGGCCGTCCGGCGCACGTGGGTCGAATCGGCGGCTCGGACATCGCGCGATCGGCGCTGCGGTATCGCGCGACGTTCGACAGCTGCGCAAGCGGCCGGATCGCTCCGGCCCCTTGCGCTTCGATGCATCGGACCGTGTGTCGCGCGCCGCCGTATCGCAGGCGGCGCGCACGCGCGTCAGCTCTTGACGAACGCCAGCAGGTCCGGGTTGATCACCTCGGCATGCGTCGTCAGCATGCCGTGCGGATAGCCCTTGTAGACCTTCAGCGTGCCGCTCTTGAGCAGCTTCGAGGACTTCAGCGCGGAGTCGGCGATCGGCACGATCTGGTCGTCGTCGCCGTGCAGGACCAGGGTCGGCACGGTGATCGTCTTGAGGTCCTCGGTCTGGTCGGTTTCCGAGAACGCCTTGATGCCGTCGTAGTGTGCCTTCGCGCTGCCCATCATGCCCTGGCGCCACCAGTTCTGGACCACGCCCGGCATGACCTTGGCGTCCTTGCGGTTGAAGCCGTAGAACGGGCCGGCCGGCACGTCGACGAAGAACTGGGCGCGGTTGTCGGCGACGTTCTTGCGGAAGCCGTCGAAGACCTCGCGCGGCAGGCCTTCGGGGTTGGCGTCGGTCTTGAGCATCAGCGGCGGCACCGCGCTGACCAGCACGGCCTTGGCCACGCGCCCCTGCGGCTGTCCGAACTTGGCCACGTAGCGCGCGACTTCGCCGCCGCCGGTCGAGTGGCCGATGTGCACGGCATTGCGCAGGTTCAGATGTTCGGCCACCGCCGAGGCGTCGGCCGCGTAGTGGTCCATGTCGTGGCCGTCGCTGACCTGGGACGAGCGACCGTGGCCGCGGCGGTCGTGCGCGACGACGCGATAGCCGTGCTGCACGAAGAACAGCATCTGCGCGTCCCAGTCGTCGGACGACAGCGGCCAGCCGTGATGGAAGACGATCGGCTGGGCGTCCTTCGGACCCCAGTCCTTGTAGAAGATCTGGACGCCGTCCTTGGTCTGGACGTAGCTGGAGATCATGGCATCAGCTCCTTTCATGGGCGGTTGAGCGGCGGGTGCCGCCTGGGCGGCTAACGGAAACGACAGAGACGGCAGCGCGACCGCGGCGGCGGCCGCGACGGCGGCCTGCAGCAGGTCTCTGCGCGAGGGCAGCAAGGGTTCGGTCCGGTCTCGAGACATGGGATGTCCTTTGCGGAACAGGTGGGCGTGCGGCACCGGGCGTCGCGTCCGGCGTCCCGCGCATCATGCGCCGCGCCGGACCCGGCCCGCACCCCCCGAATCGGGCATGCGGGCCATCCCTCTTTCGGGGAACGGGCCGATCGGGCGCTTGGCGGAATCGGCCAAAGAACGGCGTCCGGTGCGCGGCCGCCGGCGCGGCACGAAGATGGATTCGCGATCACGGCGTGGCGAGGCTTGACGACGGGCATCGCCGCGAAGAGAATGCGCGGCTCTTTTCCCCGATAGCTCAGTCGGTAGAGCAAGTGACTGTTAATCACTGGGTCGGCGGTTCGAGTCCGTCTCGGGGAGCCAGATAGCCGAAGGGCCTGCAGCGATGCAGGCCCTTTGTGTTTCCAGCCTTCGTTCCAAGGGCGGTCGGCCGCAGGTCGCGTGCGGCATCGCTCGGATCCTCAGCGCGGCGTCGCCAGACAGCGCTCGATCGCCGCGGCCGACGGCGGTCCGCTGCGGACGCGGCCGTAGACGTTGACGATCAGCGCGGTGACGGCGCCGGCGCCGCGGCGGTCGCAGAATGTGACCGTGAGATTGGAGCCGTGCGCGCTGCCGTCGGGGCGGTAGGTGATGCGTGGGCGCCCGGCGCTGCCGGCGGCGGTCAGGCCCGGCGGCAATGCGCCGGCGGCGAGATAGACCGGTTCGTCGGGGCCGCGCTCGCGGTCGCCGTCGTCATCCGCGAACACCAGCCAGCCGTCGTGCCAGTGCGGCGATCCGCTGCAGTGCATCCGGTCGGTGGACGGGCAGGCGACGACCGCGCTGCCGCGATGGACCGCTGCGATCCGCGCCTGATGGAACGCGGTGAACAGCGCACTGCGCGCGCTGCGCATGCGCAGGCCGGCACTCAGATCGGCGTAGGCCGGCACGGCCAGCGCGGCCAGGATCGTCAGCAGCACGATGGCGATCAGCGCCTCGATCAGCGTGACACCGGCGATCGTTCGGGTCGGAGCATCCATGCGGGCCTTCCTCGCGGAAACGGGGCTGCCATGCTAGGCAGCGCGCAGCGATGCGCCGATGGCGCGTCGCCGCATGGCGCGGTAGGAAATCGCCGGCTCTGTTCGTCAGGTCTTGCCGGTCGGGCAGGCGGGCCCCATGTCCAGACGCATTCCCCGCTGTCGGACGTCCAGGTTCATGTCGGATGTCCATGTTCACGTGGCTGTGCAGCGTGATCCGCGGCAGTCGGTCCGAGCCGCTTCCTGAACGCCGGTCACGTCCGAGTCGCCCCCGCCCCCAGGCTAGAATCCGTCGATGAGCGACCGCTTCCAACTCGTGTCCCCGTATCGCCCTGCCGGCGACCAGCCGGCGGCGATCGAACGGCTGACGGCCGGCTTCGAGGCCGGCCTGGCACGCCAGACCCTGCTCGGCGTGACCGGCTCGGGCAAGACCTTCACGATCGCGAACATGGTCGAGCGCATCCAGAAGCCGACCCTGGTGCTGGCGCCGAACAAGACGTTGGCCGCGCAGCTCTACGGAGAGTTCAAGGAGTTCTTTCCGCATAACGCGGTCGAGTACTTCGTCAGTTACTACGACTACTACCAGCCCGAGGCCTACGTTCCGTCCAGCGATACCTATATCGAGAAGGACGCGAGCATCAACGACCATATCGAGCAGATGCGGCTGTCGGCGACCAAGACCCTGCTGTCGCGGCGCGACGCGCTGATCGTCGCCACGGTGTCGGCGATCTACGGCCTCGGCGACCCGGAAGACTATCTGTCGATGCGCCTGATCCTGGCGCGCGGCGAACACACCGACCAGCGCAAGCTGATTCGCCATCTGACCGAGCTGCAGTACACGCGCGGCGATTTCGAGCTGCGCCGCGGCACCTACCGCGTGCGCGGCGACGTCATCGACGTGTTTCCGGCCGAGTCCGAGACCGAGGCGCTGCGCATCGAGCTGTTCGACGGCGACATCGAGAACCTGGCGCTGTTCGATCCGCTGACCGGCGAGCTGATCCGCAAGGTGCCGCGCTATACGGTCTATCCGAAGACCCATTACGCGACCACGCGCGACCGCGTGCTGCATGCGATCGATACGATCAAGCTCGAACTGGCCGACCGGCTCAAGGTGCTGTACGAGGCCAACAAGCTGGTCGAGGCGCAGCGCCTGCAGCAGCGCACCCAGTTCGACCTGGAGATGATGGCCGAGGTCGGCTACTGCCAGGGCATCGAGAATTATTCACGGCATCTGACCGGCCATGCCCCCGGCCAGCCGCCGCCGACGCTGTTCGACTATCTGCCGCCCGATGCGCTGCTGGTCGTCGACGAGTCGCACGTGACGATTCCGCAGCTCGGCGCGATGTACAAGGGCGACCGTTCGCGCAAGGAGACCCTGGTCGAGTTCGGCTTCCGGCTGCCGTCGGCGATGGACAACCGGCCGCTGCGCTTCGAGGAATGGGAAGAGCGCGCGCCGCGCACGATCTTCGTGTCGGCCACGCCCGGTCCGTACGAGCGCCAGCATTCGGACGGCAACGTCGTCGAGCTGGTCGTGCGGCCGACCGGCCTGATCGATCCGGAGGTCGAGATCCGCCCGGCGCGCAGCCAGGTCGACGATCTGCTGTCGGAGGCCAACGCGCGCATCGCGATGGGCGACCGCGTGCTGGTCACGACGCTGACCAAGCGCATGGCCGAGAACCTCACCGAATACCTCGAAGAGCACGGCATCCGCGTGCGCTACCTGCATTCGGACATCGAGACGGTCGAGCGCGTGGAGATCATCCGCGATCTGCGCCTGGGCAAGTTCGACGTGCTGGTCGGCATCAACCTGCTGCGCGAGGGCCTGGACATGCCCGAGGTCTCGCTGGTCGCGATCCTCGACGCCGACAAGGAAGGCTTCCTGCGTTCGACCGGCTCGCTGATCCAGACGATCGGCCGCGCCGCGCGCAACCTGCGCGGCAAGGCGATCCTCTACGCCGACGCGATCACGCGCTCGATGCAGGCCGCGATCGACGAGACCGACCGCCGACGCAGCAAGCAGGTCGAGTACAACACGACGCACGGCATCACGCCCAAGTCGGTGCAGCGGCGCATCGTCGACATCATGGAAGGCGCGCGCGCCGAGCCTGAGGAGGGCGCGCGCGGCGGCAAGGGTCGCGGACGCGGTGCGGCCGCCGCGCGCAACAAGGTGTCCGAGCCGGCCGAGGACTACCGGGCACTGTCGCCGGACCAGGTCGCCGCGCGCATCAGGCAGCTCGAGGCACGCATGTACAAGCATGCCCAGGACCTGGAGTTCGAGGACGCCGCGCGGCTGCGCGACCAGATCCACAAGCTGCGCGAGCAGGCGCTGATCGGCTGAACCGCTGCGGCCGCGCCGGCCTGCCTCGGCGATCGCGCCGGGCGAGCGGGCGCGCCGGCCCTTCGGTAAACTGCCGGCCCGTTTTCGCTTCCACTTCGACGCACCGATGACCGTACGCACGCGCTTCGCCCCCAGTCCCACCGGCTATCTGCACATCGGCGGCGCGCGCACTGCGCTGTACTGCTGGCTGGAGGCGCGCCACCGCGGCGGGCAGTTCGTGCTGCGCATCGAGGACACCGATCGCGAGCGCTCGACCGACGCCGCCGTGCAGGCGATTCTCGACGGCATGAGCTGGCTCGGCCTGGACCACGACGAGGGCCCGTATTACCAGACGCTGCGCATGGACCGCTATCGGCAGGCCGCCGAGGATCTGGTCCGCGCCGGCAAGGCCTACTACGCCTACGAGACCAAGGACGAGATCGAGGCGATGCGCAACGCGGCGATCGCCGCCGGCGCCAAGCCGCGCTACAACGGCTACTACCGCGACCGCAACGAGCCGTTCCGCGACGATCCGAACCGCGTGATCCGCTTCAAGAACCCGACCGCCGGCAGCGTCGTGTTCGAGGACAAGGTCAAGGGTCGCATCGAGTGGCGCAACGACGAGCTCGACGATCTGGTGATCTTCCGCTCGGACGGATTCCCGACCTACAACTTCGCGGTCGTCGTCGACGACATCGACATGCGGATCAGCGAGGTGATCCGCGGCGACGACCACGTCAACAACACGCCGCGGCAGATCAACATCTACCGCGCGCTCGAGGCCGAGGCGCCGGTGTTCGCGCATCTGCCGATGATCCTCGGCGCCGACGGCCAGAAGCTCAGCAAGCGGCACGGCGCGGTCAGCGTGATGCAGTACCGCGACGACGGCTTCCTGCCGCATGCGCTGCTGAACTATCTGGTCCGCCTCGGCTGGTCGCACGGCGATCAGGAGATTTTCTCGCGCGAGCAGATGGTCGAGCTGTTCGACGTCGGCGACGTCAACCATTCGGCGGCGCGCTTCGACACCGAGAAGCTGGCCTGGCTGAACCAGCAGTACCTCAAGAACGACGATCCACTCGAACTGGTCTCGCATTTCGTCTGGCACCTGCGCGCGGCCGGCATCGATCCGGAGTCGGGCCCCGAGCCGGCCGACGTGATCGTCGCGCTGCGTGAGCGCGCGCAGACGCTCAAGGAGATGGCCGAGAAGGCGCGCGTCTGGTACGCGCCGCTGGCCGGCTACGACGACGCGGCCGTCGCCAAGCACCTCAAGACCGCGACCGCGGCGCCGGCGCTGACCGCGGTGCACGCGCGCATCGCCGCCTTGCCGGAGTGGACGGTCGAGGCGGTCCACGGCGCGATCCAGGAGGCCGCCGGCGCGATCGGCGAGGGCATCGGCAAGGTCGCCCAGCCGCTGCGCGTGGCGATCACCGGCACCCAGGTGTCGCCGTCGATCGACCAGACCGTGTTCCTGGCCGGCCGCGACGAAGCGCTGCGCCGCATCGACGCGGCGATCGCACGCGCGCAGGCAGGCTAGCGATGCTAAGCATCGGCGCCGCCTGCGACGAGAGCTGCGTGGCGGACACCGCCGCGCGGCGCGGCGGCACGACGGCGGCGGCCGCACGATGACGACCGAATGCACGCTGGCGGCGCTGAACCGGCTCGACCGCGAGGATTACGAGGCGGTCCAGCAGATGCTCGACACCTGCACCGCCGTGCTGCTCGATCCGGCGCTGTGGATCTGGATGATCGGGCTGACCCTGCTGTGCATGCTGGTCGGCGCGCTGATCGGCTGGCCGCGCGGCCGGTTCTGGGCCGGCCTGCTGTGGGGCGCGCTGCTCGGGCCGATCGGCTGGCTGATCGTCGGTTTCTCGAAGCCGAACCTGCCCGAATGTCCCGAGTGCGGCCACCGCAACGCGCGAAGCGCCAAGGTCTGCCGCGGCTGCGGCGTCGATCTGCGCCGGGCCGGCCAGCGCTCGCAGCGCTCGCTCACGCGCGGGCAGAGCGCCGGCAAGGGTTGGTAGCGGGCCCCGGTGGTACCATGTCGGTCGCCATGTCCATGCCCGCCAGCCAGCGCCACGGTCGCCACGAGCACCGTCACGACGCCAGCGCCTACGTCAAGGCCGTCGCCTCGAGCTGCGATCTGCGCGGTTTGCGGCTGACGCCGCTGCGGCTGCGCGTGCTCGAGCTGGTCGCCGCCTCGCCGAAGCCGGCCAAGGCCTACGATCTGCTCGACCAGCTCAAGGACGAACACAGCGGTGCGGCGCCGCCGACCGTCTACCGCGCGCTGGATTTCCTGCTCGAGAACGGCTTCATCCACAAGCTGGCCTCGATCAATGCCTTCGTCAGCTGCCATCACCCCAACGAAGCGCATCAGGTGCCGTTCCTGATCTGCGACGTCTGCTCGGCGGCGATCGAAGTCTGCGACGAGCGCGTCTCGCGCCTGCTGAGCCTTCAGGCCCGGGAGCACGGCTTCCGGCCGTCCGGCCAGACGCTCGAGGTGCACGGCACCTGCGCGGACTGCGCGGCCTCCTGAGCCGCGGTGCCCAGGCGGTCAGGCCGCGATCACGTCAGTCGGCATCTAACTCAATCCCTCGGCTTTTGATCAGCCGCAGAGCTTCCCGCCGCAGTGTCCTCATGGGCTTCGAGTGCCGCGCCGAGCGTGCGGCCGGCGCGGCCTCGCGCTCGCACGATGCACATCGCGATCGGTGCATGTCCCTGACGGCTTCCTTGGCGAATCGGAAACCGGCGCGCGTCGTGCAGGCGACTCCGGCAGCGCTCGCCGCGCAGGTCGGCGACGACCGGCAGAGGTTCGACATCGGCGTTCGGAACGGTGCCGGCCCATGCCGGACCGGCGATGTCCCGATAGCGGCCGGTCAGAAGTACGCGCGCACGCCGAACAGCACCGAGCGGCCCGGCAGCGGTGCGACGTCCTTGATGTAGGAGGTCGCCAGGCGCGCGGTCTGGTTGGTCAGGTTGTTGCCGTTCGCGAACAGCTCGACGCTGGTGCGATCGTCGCTGTGGACGGTCCAGGCGACGTTGGCGTCGACCAGCGTGAAGCCGTCGGTCGGCGTCTCGTATGCGGCGGTACGGTCCTGGTCGAAGTAGTGCACGGCGCCGAGGCTGGCGCGGATCACGTCGTTGTTCCAGCGGATCGCGCTGCCGAAGCGTGCCGCCGGGATTCGCGGCAGGTTGCCGCCGCCGTCGTCGAGCCGCGCGCGCACGGTATCGCCCCAGACGCGCAGATCCCAGTGGCCGGCCGGACTGCGCGCGAGATGGAACGTCGCCTCGGCCTCCAGGCCGTGGAAGCGCGCGTCGGCCTGCGTCCACTGGCGCACCGGCAGGCCTTCCTCCTCGCTGCCGGTGTCGGCGAGATAGATGTAGTCGTCGAACCGGTTGACGTAGGCGGCGAGCTTCGCCTCGACGAACTCGCTGTGATAGTGCAGACCGAGCTCGAGCTGGTTGGCGGTTTCCTTGCCCAGGCGTGCATCGCCGACCTCCCAGGTGCTGGTCGCGACGTGTGCGCCGTCGGCGAACAGTTCCTCCTCGGCCGGCGTGCGCTGCGCGCGATCGAGGTTGAGCTTCAGATGCCAGGCGTCGGACAAGCGCCAGCCGGCGCCGAGCGAGAAGCTGGTCGAGGTGAACTCGCGCTTGCCGATCGCGTGTTCATCGTGATCGTCGTCGCCGTGCTCGTGGTCGTGATCATGCGCGACCGCCGCCGGATCGAGCCGGGTGCGGTCCACGCGCGCGCCGAGCTCGACCGTCAGCCGGTCCCATGCGCGCTGTTCGGTCAGAAACAGGCCGAGGTTGTCGCTGCGCGTCGGCGGCACGAAGGCTTCCTGGCCGATCGCGTCGAAATGGCGGTTGGTGCCCTGCAGGCCGAACGCGCCGCGCCAGCCGGCCAGCGGTGCGTGGACCAGCTCGACGCGTGCCTCGTTGGTATCGGCGAAGAACTGGGTGCCGGTCAGGCCGTTCTCGAACTCGGTGTGGTCGTAGACGGTGCGCGCGAACGCGACGCGCAGCGTCTCGATGCCCGCGAACGGCGAATTGAAGCCGCCCTTGACGTCGTAGCGGGTCTGGCGCATGCCGATCGTGACGTTCTCTTCCTCATGCTCGTCGTCCCCGGCGGTCAGTGCCTGCGCGTGGTCGTGATCATGGTCATGGTCGTGTGCACCGTTCGGGACGCCGTAGTCGGTCATGAAGCGCGAGACCGACGCGCCGAAGAAGCCCCAGTCGCCGAACGTCGAGCCGCCGATCGCGCCGCTGCGCGTCTTGACGGCGCTGTTCTCGAGCACGCCTTCGGGCGTGTCGTAGTCGCCGGTTTCGCGATACAGGCCGTCGACGTGCAGCGCGTAGTTCGTGCCGCCGGCGTCGAGGCGCGCCATGCCGGTGCCGCCTTCGGAGACGGTGTCCCAGTTGACCTCGGCACGGCCGGTCGCGCCGTTGGCCGGTGCCGATTCGGGAATGCGTCCGTCGGCGAGATTGACGACGCCGCCGATCGCGCCCGGTCCGTAGAGCAGCGTGCGCGGGCCCTTGAGCACTTCGATCTGGTCGGCCAGGAACGGCTCCAGCGTGACCGCATGATCCTGGCTGACGTTGGATACGTCGGCCGCGCCCATGCCGTCGCTGAGTACGCTGACGCGCGGCCCGTCGAGGCCGCGCACGACCGGCCGGCCGACGCCGGGCCCGAAGTAGGTCGTCTGCACGCCCGGCAGGGTCGCAACCACGCCGCCGAGCGTCGTCGTGCGCGTGTCGTCGAGTTCGGCGCCGCTCAGCACGGCGACCGGCGCGATGACCTGATCGCTGCTCTGGCGCAGCGGCGAGGCCCGCACGACGACCGCTTCGAGCTGCTCGTCGTGATGGCGGCCTTCGTCGGTGGTAGAAGAGCCTGCGCTGGTGGAGCCGGCGGTGTCGGCGGGCGCGGCGGCGCCTTCGGCGTCGGCGGCGTGGAGCGGGGCGGCGGCCAACGCCGCGGCGATGCTGAGAACGAGGAGCGTGCGGTTCATGGCGAGAGCGTTCGGTGGTGGGGAAGGGGCGGACGACCGTCAGCGTCGGCACCGCGCGCCGGTCCGGGCCGGCAGAGCCCGGCCACGGCCCGTGCATGGCGGCCGCTGTCGATATGTTATACCATAACGAAATGATCGGGCCGTCTGCAATGCAGGAAGTCATGCCGGCGACGATCCGAGGTGTCCCTTCCAACGCGTGTTATGTTGTTGCACCTATGAACGAACCCGGCTCCGATCCCGATACCAGCGTTTCGATCACCCGCGTCGCCGACCGCGTCGGGGCGACCGCCTCGTTCCTGTGCGCCGTGCATTGCGCGCTGCTGCCGCTGCTGGTCGCGGTGCTGCCGGCGATCGGGCTGGGCTTCCTGGCCGATCACGGCTTCGAGCGCGGTTTCGTCGTGTTCGCGGTGATCCTGGCGTTCTCGACGATGATCGCCGGCTTCCGCCGCCACCATCATCTGCGCGCGTTCTGGTTCCTGATCCCGGGCGTGCTGTTGCTGCTGACCGGTGTCGTGATCGATCCGGACCATGCCGGCTCGCTGCACGCGGTGCTGCTGGCCAGCGGCGGCACCCTGGTCGCGCTCGCGCATCTGATCAACCTGCGACTGGGGCATGGGGTCCACGTCCACGACGCCTACTGCCGGCACTGAGGCGGCGCGCCGCGATTGTGTAACGCCGGGCGCGGCAGCCAGAATGCGCGCCGCATGAACGCGCATTCTTCCGATCCCGCTCGTTGCCGACACGGGGCCGGCGGCGCCGGTCACGGCGACCACCACGCGCATGAGCACGGTTCGCACGATCACGGCTCGCACGAGCACGATCCGGCCGAGCGTGCGCGTGGCCTGCTCGCCGGCGGCACGCGGGCGCGCAAGCTGCTGTTCGCGTTCGGGCTGACCACGATCACCCTGGTCGCCGAGGCGATCGGCGGCATCCTGTCCGGCTCGCTGGCGTTGCTCGCCGATGCGGCGCACATGCTGGTCGATGCCGCGGCGCTGCTGTTCGCATGGCTCGGCGTGCTGTTCGCGCGGCGCCCGGCCGATGCGCGGCGCTCGTTCGGCTACGCGCGGCTGGAGGTGCTGGTCGGATACACCAATGCGCTCTCGCAGATCCTGCTGGTCGCATGGATCCTGTTCGAGGCTGCGCACCGTTTCCTCGATCCGCAGCCGATCCTGTCCGGCACGATGCTCGTCGTCGCGCTGATCGGCCTGGCCGTCAATGCGGTCGTGCTCGGGGTGCTCGGCGGCCACGACCACGACGACGTCAACACCGCCGGTGCACGCCTGCACGTGATCGGCGACCTGCTCGGCTCGGTCGGCGCGGTGACTGCGGCGGTGCTGGTGCGCTGGCTCGACTGGCTCTGGGCCGATCCGGCAATCTCGGTGCTGGTCTCGCTGCTGATCCTCAACAGCGCCTGGCGTCTGCTGCGCCGCTGCGCGCACATCCTGCTCGAGGGCGTGCCCGAGGGCGTCGAGGTGGCCGCGGTCAGCGAGCGGGTCGAGCGCGAGGTCGCCGAGGTCCTCGGCGTGCACCACGTCCACGTCTGGCAGCTGGCCGGCGGCAGCCGGCTGGCGACGCTGCATGCGCGCCTGGCCGAAGGCGCCGCCGCCGATCGCGCGGTGCGGGCGATCGAGGAACTGCTGTCGCTGCGCTTCGGCATCCACCACGCGACGATCCAGATCGAAACCGACGGCTGCCGTCCCCACGGCTGTGCGCCGCTGTCGCCGGACGCGGGGGGTGGCTAGCTCGCTTTGCGATCGGCTGCAACGCTGTTATCCTTGGCGGCTTTCGCCAACCAGCATTCCAGGAGTCCCTGATGGGCCGTGGTGACCGTAAGACCCGCAAGGGAAAGATTGCCATCCGCAGCTACGGCAACGTCCGTCCGCACGCCGCCAAGTCGGCCGGTGCGACCGCGGCGCCGAAGCCGGTAGCCAAGGTGGCCGCCAAGAAGACGGCCGCGCCGGCACGCAAGACGGCAGCCAAGAAGAGCGCCTGATCGCCGCATCCGCCTCGCGGCGGATCGACGATCGTGATGACCAATCCCCGCCTTGGCGGGGATTTTCTTTTCTGAGGCATGCACCCGCCTTGGGGGGATTTTTCTTTTCTGAAGTACGGGGCCGCCTTGGCGGGGATTTTCTTTTGTGAGATATGAGCCCGCCTTGGCGGGGATTTTTCTTCGCCGAGCCACGGGAGGGTCGTCTGATCACCCGGGCGCCGGCGCTGCCCGGCACACGCCGGCTCATCGCGCGGCCGTGTGCTGCGTCGGGTCGGACGCCAGCCAGGCTTCGGCGCGCATGCGGCCCTGCTCGCACAGCTGCTCGAGAAACGCCAGGCGCGTATTGATGCGGCTCTCGAGCTGGTAGCCCTCGAGCGACTCGCCGGGCTCGATCAGATGCGTGCGCAGGTTCTTGAAGCGCTGGCCCAGCCAGGTCAAAGAAGAGGCCTCGGCCAGCGCCTCGCGCGCCCGGCGCAGGGCCTCGAACTCGCGCAGGAACGTGGTCGAGAAGCTGAGCTCGGCGATGCGCGTCGCGATTTCGCCCGGCGTGACCGGCAGGCGGGTACGCGACAGCGGCTGCACCAGCACGCAGAGCACGTCTTCGCAGCCGTGCCGGTAGAACAGCGGCTCGAGCGCCGGATTGCCGGCCCAGCCGCCGTCCCAGTAATGCTCGCCGTCGATCTCGACCGCCGGGAACAGCTGCGGCAGGCAGGTCGACGCGAGCACGGCCTCGACACCGAGCCGCTCGCCCGAGAACAGCGCCAGCGCACCATCGCGTACGCGCGTCGCGGCCACGTAGAGCGTGAACGGTGCCTCGCGGCGCAGCCGCGGAAAATCGAACAGCTGCTCGGCGATGTCGCGGATCGGATTGAGGCCGAGCGGGTTGAACTGCTCCGGCGTCCAGTAGCGGCCGAGGCCGAGCAGGGTGTCGCGCCCGCCGGGCGCGACCTGGAACGCCCAGCGCGTCAGGCTGGTGCGGTTGGCGGTGTGCTCCCACAGCGCGCGGAGGCAGGCGCGCGCGCCGTCGCGACCGTCGTCCATCCAGCCTTGGGCCAGTGCCAGCGCATTGAGCGCGCCGCTGCTGGTCGCGCTGACCGCCTCGACCGTGAAGTCCGGCTCCTCGAGCAGACGATCGAGCACACCCCAGGTGAACGCGCCGTGCGCACCGCCGCCCTGCAGTGCGAGCGCCAGCGGCGGCAGGCGCGCACTCATGCGATGCGCGCTCCGCCGGCGTAGACCGCCGTGGCCAGCGTTCCGCCGATCCAGTAGCACAGCTCGGCCGGGCGCCGCACCGGCCACAGCGCGAAGTCGGCGCGCTGGCCGACCGCCAGCGTGCCGCGGTCGGCCAGACCGAGCGCGCGGGCGGCGTGTACGGTCGCGCCGCGCAGCGCCTCCTCGGGCGTCAGCCGGAACAGCGTGCAGGCCATGTTCATCGCGAGCCGCAGCGACAGCAGCGGCGAGGTGCCGGGATTCAGATCGCTGGCGACCGCCATCGGCACGCCGTGGCGGCGCAGCGCGTCGACCGGCGGCAGCTGCGTGTCGCGCAGCGCATAGAACGCGCCCGGCAGCAGCACGGCCACCGTACCGGCCGTGGCCATCGCCTGCACGCCGGCCTCGCTGCTGTGCTCGATGTGGTCGGCCGACAGGCCGCCGAACTCGGCTGCGAGTGCGGCGCCGCCGAGATCGGAGAGCTGATCGGCATGCAGCTTGACCGGCAGGCCCAGTGCGCGTGCACGTTCGAACACGCGGCGCGTCTGCGCCGGCGAGAACGCGATCTTCTCGCAGAACGCATCGACCGCGTCGGCCAGGCCTTCTTCGGCGAGCGCCGGCAGCATGACCTCGCAGACGTGGTCGACGTAGTCGTCGGGGCGATCCGCGAACTCCGGCGGAAGCGCATGTGCGCCGAGAAACGTGGTGCGCACACCGGCACCGCTCGACGCGCCGAGGCGTCGTGCGACGCGCAGCATCTTGCGCTCGCCGGCGAGGTCCAGGCCGTAGCCGGACTTGATCTCGACCGTCGTCACGCCGTCGGCGAGGAGGCGCCGCAGGCGGCCGAGCGCCGCGTCGAACAGGGCGTCTTCGTCGGCCTCGCGCGTCGCGCGCACGGTCGAGGCGATGCCGCCGCCGGCGCGCGCGATCGCCTCGTAGCTGGCGCCGGCCAGGCGCTGCTCGAACTCGTGCGCGCGGTCGCCGCCGAACACCAGATGCGTATGGCAGTCGATCAGGCCTGGCGTGATCCAGGCACCGTTCGCGGAGGTGACCTCGCGAGCGAGCGACGCGGCGGGGCCGGGCAGGTCGGCGGCGGGGCCGGCATGCACGATGCGGCCGTCCTTCCAGCCGAGCGCGGCGTCCTCGACGGCACCGTAGGGCCGATCGTTGTCGGTCAGCGTGGCCAGCCGCGCGTCGAGCAGCAGCCCGTCCCACGGCGCTTGCAGGGTCCGATTCGTCATCGGCCGAGTATATCGGCCGATCGCTGCAACGCCTGCATCGCAGCGGCATGTCAGAATCGGCGCCCGCCCCGCATTCGGAGTTCGATGGTCATGCATGCGCTCAACGGGTTCGCCGATCGGGTCTGGACGCCGCAGGGCTGGATCGCCGACGCGCAGGTCCGCCATGGCGCGGACGGTCTGGAGGTCGCTGCGGGGGGCGCGCCGACGGCCGGCGCGGAGCGGCTCGGACGCTGGGTGCTGCCGGGTCTGGCGAACCTGCATTCGCATGCGTTCCAGCGCGCGATGGCGGGTCTCGCCGAGCGCCAGGGCAATGCCGAGGACAGTTTCTGGACCTGGCGCGAGGTCATGTACGCGTTCGCCGGCCGCATCGGCCCCGAAGCGCTGCGCGCGATCGCCGCGCAGCTCTACGTCGAGATGCTCAAGGCCGGCTATACGCGCGTATGCGAGTTCCACTATCTGCACCACCGGCCCGACGGCGCACCGTACGCCGATCCGGCCGAGATGGCGCTGGCGCTGATCGAGGCCGCGCGCGAGACCGGCATCGGCCTGACGCTGCTGCCGACGCTGTACCTGACCGGCGGCTTCGACGGCCGTGCACTCGGTCCGCGTCAGACCCGCTTCGGGCATACGGTCGATGCGTTCCTGCGCCTGGTCGAACGGCTGCGTGCGCTCGAGTCGGATCGTCTGAGCGTCGGCATCGCGCTGCATTCGCTGCGCGCGGTGCCGCCCGACGCACTGGCCGCGGTGCTCGCGTCCGAGCCGGCGCAGCAGGGGCCGATCCACATCCACGTCGCCGAACAGATCGGCGAGGTGCAGGACTGCCTGTCGCTGCGCGGCGCGCGGCCGGTCGAGTGGCTGCTCGACCACGCCGCGGTCGACGCGCGCTGGTGCCTGGTCCATGCGACGCATCTGACCGAACGCGAGACCGATCGCCTGGCCGCCAGCGGCGCGGTCGCCGGGCTGTGCCCGACCACCGAGGCCAATCTCGGCGACGGCCTGTTTCCGCTCAAGCGCTATCTGGCGGCCGGCGGCGCGTTCGGCATCGGTTCGGACAGCCACATCTCGGTGTCGCCGGTCGAGGAGCTGCGCTGGCTCGAGTACGGCCAGCGGCTGACCGCGCACCGGCGCAACATCGCGGTGGCGCCCGGACAGCCGAGCACCGGCGAGCGGCTGTTCGGCGAGGCCTGGGCCGGCGGCCTGCAGGCGGCCGGCCTCGGCGGTGCCGGACGACTGCACGGCGACGATCTGGTCGTGCTCGACGAGGACGCACCGCTGCTGGCCGGACGCGATACCGATCATCTGCTCGATACCTGGCTGTTCGCCGGCAACGTGCCGCTGGTGCGCCACGTGCACGGCGGCGGCCGCTGGCTCGTGCGCGACTTCCACCATCACGACGAGGACCGCATCGCCGCGGCCTATCGCGGCGCGGTCGCCGCGCTGCGCGCGGACTGAAGGCCTCATCGTCACGGGCGCACCGGCGGCGCGTGCTACCATCGGCGCGTTTGGCCATCCAAATGGCGAGAGCCGCAAGCGAGGCGCAATGCAGATCCAGACCAAGCTGCCGAAGGTCGGTACGACCATCTTCACCGTGATGAGCCAGCTCGCGGCCGAGTACCAGGCGGTCAATCTCGGCCAGGGCTTTCCCGATTTCGACGGCCCCGAGGCGCTGCGCGACGCGCTGAGCGCGGCGATGGCGGCCGGCAAGAACCAGTACGCGCCGATGACCGGCATTCCGGCACTGCGCCAGCAGATCGCCGCGAAGACGCAGGCGCTGTACGGCCGTGCGGTCGACGCCGATACCGAGGTGACCGTGACCTCGGGCGCGACCGAGGCGCTGTTCGCGGCGATCGCGGCGGTCGTGCGCACCGGCGACGAGGTCATCGTGCTCGACCCGTGCTACGACAGCTACGAGCCGGCGATCGAGCTCAACGGCGCGCGCGCGGTGCACGTGCCGCTCGATCTGGCCGCCGATTTCGCGGTCGACTGGCAGCGCGTCAAGGACGCGATGACGCCGGCCACGCGCATGATCATCGTCAACACGCCGCACAATCCGTGCGGCGCGGTGTTCTCGGCTGCGGACCTCGACGCGCTGGCCGAACTCACGCGCGGTAGCGGTGTGTTCGTGCTGTCCGACGAGGTCTACGAGCACATCGTCTTCGACGGCGCCGCGCACCAGAGCGTGCTGCGCCACGCCGAGCTCGCCGAGCGCAGCTTCGTCGTGTCCTCGTTCGGCAAGACCTATCACTGCACCGGCTGGAAGGTCGGCTACTGCATCGCGCCGCCGGCGCTCAGCGCCGAGTTCCGCAAGGTGCACCAGTACCTGACGTTCTGCACGTTCTCGCCGGCGCAATGGGCGCTGGCCGAGGTGCTCGAGCGCGATCCGGCGCATTACCTCGAGCTGCCGGCGTTCTATCAGGCCAAGCGCGACCGGTTCCGTGCGCTGCTCGAGGGCTCGCGGTTCCGGCTGCTGCCGGTCGCCGGTGCGTATTTCCAGGTCGTGGACTATTCCGCGCTCAGCGACGAGGACGACGTCGCGTACTGCCGCCGTCTGGTCCGCGAGGCCGGCGTGGCCGCGATTCCGGTGTCGGCGTTCTACGAGACGCCGCCGGCCGGTTCGCGCCTGATCCGATTCTGCTTCGCCAAGACCGACGGCGTGCTCGAACAGGCCGCCGAGCGGCTGCGGGGGCTTTGACGATGACTGCGACGCAGCCGCTGCGGGTGTCGCTGATCCAGGGGGCGACGCGCTGGCACGATCCGGCCGGGAATCGCGACTACTACGGCGAGCGGATCGCCGCGCTGAAGGGGCAGGGCGATCTGATCGTGCTGCCCGAGACCTTCCTCAGCGGCTTCACGAACGAGACGCTCGGCAATGCCGAGACGATGGACGGCGAGGGGCTGCGCTGGCTGCGCGAGGTCGCCGCAGCGGCCGGGTCGGTCGTCACCGGCAGCCTGGTCGTGCGCGAGGGCGAGACCTGCGTGAACCGGCTGGTCTGGATGCGTGCGGACGGCACGTATGCGCTGTACGACAAGCGCCATCTGTTCCGCATGGCCGGCGAGCACGAGCGCTACGGCAGCGGACGCGAGCGGCTGATCGTCGAGCTGAACGGCTGGCGCATCTGCCCGCAGGTCTGCTACGACCTGCGCTTTCCGGTCTGGCTGCGCAACGGCTACGACCGCAGCGCCGAACGCTTCGACTACGACCTGCTGATCGTCGTCGCCAACTGGCCGGCCGCGCGCCGGCATGCCTGGCGCACGCTGCTGCGCGCGCGCGCGATCGAGAACCTGGCCTACTGCGTCGGTGTCAACCGCGTCGGCGTCGACGGCAATGCGCTGGCCTATGCCGGCGACAGCGCCGCACTGGACTTCCTCGGTGAGGCACTGGTCGACCTGGGTGCCCAGGAGCAGGTCGTCACGGTCACGCTCGATCCGGCCGCACTGGCCGCGCACCGGCAGCGCTTTCCGGCCTGGATGGACGCCGATACGTTCGAGCTGCGTCCCTAGCGCCGGCCCGTCCGGCCGTCTCGCCGTCCGCTCGGCACGGCGCAGCGCATCGCGGAAGGCCGGCCCGGCAACGCCGCGGGCGGGCCGAACGCGTAGTCGTCCCGCACGTTGGCGACGTGCGAGCCCCAAGCTGGGCTTATCGGCGGCACGCGATCGATGTTCCACGTCCCGGCGAGCCTGATCGCGCGTCGGCGCAGATCCGACCGCGCATCGTGCCGGCCAGGCTCGCGTGTCGGCCAAGCGACGACCATGGTCCGCTGCGCGTTCCGCCCATCACGACGCTCGACGAAGGACGTGCGGGTGAGAGCGTGCCGTATTTCGCACGCCGGGTGAACATTCGGCCATCTGGATGGCCATATGGTTATGCTGGCTTCAGGTTGGACGGGGACGATCCGATTCCATACGCTGTCGTCCACTTTCTTCCGGGAGACGCCTCATGACGGGCAGACTCGTTCGCCTCGCACTCGCGTTCGCAGCCGGATTCGCTGCGGTCGGCGCCGCCTCCGCTGCAGAGGTCTCGCTGTTCAACGTCTCCTACGATCCGACGCGCGAGCTCTACCAGGACATCAACACGCAGTTCGCGGCTCATTGGAAGGCCAGGACCGGCGATGCCGTGACGATCCGGCAGTCGCACGGCGGCTCGTCGAAGCAGGCGCGCGCGATCATCGACGGCCTGGAGGCCGACGTCGCGACGCTCGGCATCGCTTCGGACATCGACGCCCTGCACGAACACGGCGACCTGCTGCCGGCCGACTGGCAGAGCCGCCTGCCCGGTGACAGCACGCCGTACGTGTCGACCGTCGTCCTGCTCGTACGCAACGGCAACCCGAAGGGCGTGCGCGACTGGGACGACCTGATCAAGCCCGGCCTGTCGGTGATCACGCCGAACCCGAAGACCTCGGCCGGCGCGCGCTGGAACGTGTTGGCGGCCTACGCGTACGCGCTCAAGCACAACGGCGGCGACGAGGCCAAGGCCCAGGATTTCCTGCGTGCGTTGTTCAAGAACGTACCGGTGCTCGACACCGGCGCGCGTGGTTCGACCGTCACGTTCGCGCAGCGCGGGCTCGGCGACGTGCTGATCGCCTGGGAGAACGAGGCCCATCTGGTGCTGAAGGAATTCGGTGCCGGCAAGTTCGACATCGTCGTGCCGCCGACCTCGATCCTGGCGCAGCCGCCGGTCGCCGTGGTCGACCGCTACGCGCGCAAGCACGGCACCGAGGCGCTCGCCGAGGCCTATCTGCGTTATCTGTACACGCCCGAGGCACAGGAGACGATCGCCAGGCACCACTACCGGCCGCTCGATCCGGCCGTCGCGGCACGTCATCAGGACCAGTTTCCGAAGCTCGAACTGGTCACGATCGAGGCATTCGGAGGCTGGAAGTCGGCGCAGGCGCGCTTCTTCGGCGAGGGCGGCGTGTTCGACCAGGTCGTCGGGGTCCGGTGAGGCCGCGCGTGCCGAACGGGGCCTCGCGATGACGGCCGGCGTGCTGGCCGGATACCGGCCGCTGCGGCGGCGTCGGTCGGTGCTGCCGGGATTCGGGCTGACGCTCGGCTTCACGCTGGCGTATCTGTCGCTGATCGTACTGCTGCCGCTGGCCGCGCTGCTGCTGCGCGCCGGCGGGCTGGGCTGGTCCGGTATCCTCGGCGTGCTCGACTCGCCGCGCGTCGCGCACGCGCTGTGGCTGAGCTTCGGCGGCGCGTTGGCCGCCGCGGCGATCAACGCCGTGTTCGGCGCGCTGATCGCCTGGACCTTCGTGCGTTACGAGTTTCCCGGCAAGCGTCTGTTCCAGGCGATGGTCGACCTGCCGTTCGCGCTGCCGACCGCAGTGGCCGGCATCGCGTTGACCTCGCTGTACGCGCCGAACGGCTGGCTCGGCCGGCCGCTGGCGGTGCTCGGCATCGAGGTCGCCTATACGCCGATCGGCGTCGTGCTGGCGATGACCTTCGTCGGCCTGCCGTTCGTCGTGCGCACGCTCGAGCCGGTGCTCGAGGAGGCCGAGGCGCAGTTCGAGGAGGCCGCCGCGACGCTCGGTGCGACGCGCTGGCAGACGATCACGCGGATCATCGTGCCGAGCGTGCTGCCGGCGCTGCTGACCGGCACCGCGCTGGCGTTCGCGCGCGCGGTCGGCGAGTACGGCTCGATCATCTTCATCGCCGGCAACCTGCCCGGCGTGTCGGAGATCGCGCCGCTGCTGATCATGATCCGGCTCGAGGAGTTCGACTACGCCGGCGCCACCGTGATCGCCGCGGCGATGCTCGGCCTGTCGTTCCTGGTCCTGCTCGCGATCAACCTGCTGCAACACTGGAGCCGCCGCCGCGGCGTCTGAGACTTTCGAGGAATCCTTCCGATGAAGCGTGTATCGATCCTGCCCGTACCGACCTTGCTGTTGCTCGTGCTCGCCGCCGGCCAGGCCGCTGCTGCGGGTCTGCTCAACGTCAGCTACGACGTCGCGCGCGGGCTGTATCAGGACCTCAACCGCGCCTTCGTCGAGGACTACCGGCGCAGCAGCGGCGAGACCGTGAAGGTCGACCAGTCGCACGGCGGATCGAGCAAGCAGGCGCGCGCGGTCATCGACGGCCTCGCCGCGGACGTCGTCACGATGAACAGCCCGCTCGACATCGACGTGATCGCCGACGCCGGCCTGCTGCCCAAGACCTGGGCGGCGGCGTTTCCGGAACGCAGCAGCCCGTCGTGGTCGACGATCGTGTTCGTCGTGCGCAAGGGCAATCCGCTGCGCATCGCCGACTGGCCGGACCTGACGCGCGCCGACGTCAAGGCCGTGCTGCCGAACCCGAAGACCTCCGGCAACGGCCGCTACAGCTATCTGGCGGCCTGGCATTACGCGCGCAGCCAGCCCGGCGCGACCGACGAGAGCGCGGTCGCGTTCGAGAAGGCGTTCTTCAGGAACGTGCCGGTGCTCGACGTCGGCGGGCGCGACGCGACGACGACGTTCGCGCATCGCGGCATCGGCGACGTGCTGCTGACGTTCGAGAGCGAGGCCAAGGTCATCGGCACGACGTTCGGCGCCGACCGCTTCGAGATCGTCTATCCATCGGTTAGCGTGCGCGCCGACAATCCGGTCGCGGTCGTCGAGAAGAATGCCGCGCGCAACGGCACGACCGCGCTGGCCGAGGCGTATCTGAAGTTCCACTACGGCCGGGCCGCGCAGACGATCTTCGCCGAGCACGGTCTGCGCAGCGTCGATCCGGAGGTCGCCGCCGCCCACGCCGCGGCGTTTCCGCCGATCCGCACGTTCACGGTCGAGGAGGCGTTCGGCGGCTGGCCGGCCGCGCAGGCCGCGCATTTCGCGAGCGGCGCCCATTTCGACCGGATCATCGCCGAGGTCCGCAAGTGAGTCCGCGGCGCGCGCGCCGGTGGCCCCGATGAGCACGCGGTCGCGCGGTCGCGCGCGCACGGCGATCGGCGAGCCGGCGCCGGTCCGCGTACTGCTGATCGCGCTGAGCGTCGCGTTTCTCGCGATATTCCTGGTGCTGCCGCTGGTGCTGATGTTCAGCCAGGCGCTGGCCGGCGGCGTCGAGGCCTATCTGGCGGCAATCACCGATCGCGACACACTCGCGGCGATCCGCCTGACCCTGGTCGCGGCCGCGATCGCGGTGCCGCTCAACGCGCTGTTCGGCATCGCGGCGGCCTGGGCGATCGCCAAGTTCGAGTTCCGCGGCAAGAATCTGCTGATCACGCTGATCGATCTGCCGTTCTCGGTGTCGCCCGTGATCGCCGGCCTGGTCTTCATCCTGCTGTTCGGCGCACACGGCTGGTTCGGCGCCTGGCTCGCCGAGCACGACGTCAGGATCGTGTTCGCGCTGCCGGGCATCGTGCTGGCGACGATCTTCGTGACGTTCCCGTTCATCGCGCGCGAGCTGATCCCGCTGATGCAGGCGCAGGGCAGCAGCGAGGAGCAGGCTGCGCTGACGCTCGGCGCCGGCGGCTGGAAGGTGTTCTGGCACGTGACGCTGCCGAACGTGCGCTGGGGTCTGCTGTACGGGATCCTGCTCTGCAATGCGCGCGCGATGGGCGAGTTCGGCGCGGTCTCGGTCGTCAGCGGCCACATCCGCGGCCTGACCAATACGATGCCGCTGCACGTCGAAGTGCTCTACAACGACTACCAGTTCGCCGCGGCGTTCGCGGTGGCCTCGCTGCTGGCGCTGCTGGCCCTGGTCACGCTCGGCCTCAAGAGCCTGCTCGAATGGCGCCATGGCGACGAGCTGGCGGCGCTGCGGGGGCGATGATGGCGGCGCTTTCGCATCGCGTTAACGTCGCGCGCGGAACAATCGCGTGGTGGTGCCGGGCGCGGCGGCCGGTCCCGATGCTGCGCCGTCGCGCTCGATCGCCATGTATCAAACCGGGCTCCGACGATCGGCAGACGCGGACGCCGATGCTTCCACACCGTTCCCGACATCGCGCCACGGAGGTCCAGACGCCATGAAGATCACGATACGCGACGTCGGCAAGGACTACGGACCGGTGCGCGCGCTCGACGCGGTCGATCTCGACGTCGCCTCGGGCGAGCTGCTGGCGCTGCTCGGGCCGTCCGGATCGGGCAAGACGACGCTGCTGCGCGCGATCGCCGGACTCGAGGCGATCGACCGCGGCCGCATCGGTTTCGGCGATCTCGACGCGACGGCGCTGTCGGTGCAGGAGCGGCGCGTCGGCTTCGTGTTCCAGCACTACGCCCTGTTCAAGCACATGACCGTGCTCGACAACATCACGTTCGGCCTGCGCATGCGGCCGCGTGCGCAGCGGCCGACGCGCGAAGCGATCCGCCGCCGCGGCCTGGAGCTGCTCTCGCTGGTCCAGCTCGGCGGACTGGAGGCGCGCTATCCGAACCAGCTGTCCGGCGGCCAGCGCCAGCGCGTCGCGCTGGCGCGCGCACTCGCGATCGAGCCGCGCGTGCTGCTGCTCGACGAGCCGTTCGGCGCGCTCGACGCGAAGGTGCGCAAGGAGCTGCGCGGATGGCTCAAGGCGCTGCATCGCGAGCTCGGCTACACGACCGTGTTCGTCACGCACGACCAGGACGAGGCGCTCGAACTGGCCGATCGCGTCGTCGTGATGAACGGCGGACGCATCGAGCAGGTCGACACGCCCGAGGCGATCGTGCAGCGGCCGGCGACCGACTTCGTCGCCGACTTCATCGACGCGCGCGATCCGCCGCGCTCGCCGGTGTCGCTGCGCGTCGCTTCGATCTGAAGTGCACGGCTGCGCCTCGCAGACCGAGCGCGCTCGGCGGCCCGTGCGTGCTAGCGCGCGTCGTGCGGGGGCCGCTCGCGTAGCGCCTCGCGAACCTCACCCAGCGTCTTGCGTCCGCTCGGCGGCACCGCATCGGCCGCGGCGCGACCGTAGATCGCCTCGGCGCGGTCGGCCGCCGCGGTCGCGGCGTCGGTGTCGCCGGCGCGCATCGCGATCCAGGCCGCGCTGACGTAGAGATCGCCGAGCCGCGCATCGTCGTCGCCGTACAGCGCCGGTGCCAGACGCAGCGCATCGCGCATCGTCGCGGCGGCCTCCTCGTGCCGGCCGAGCGCCGCGTAGTAACCGGCCAGATGCGCCAGCGGCATCGCCAGGCGCGCGAAGTCGCCGTCCATGACCTTGCGCTTGAGCGCGATCGAGCGTTCCTGCAGCGGCAGTGCCTCGGCGGTGCGGCCGAGCCGGTCGAGCAGCAGGGCCTGGTTGTTGAGATTGATCGACAGATCGAGCTCCGGCAGCGGCTCGATCGTCTCGAGCAGTGCGCGGGCGCGCGCGTAGTTCGCGCTGGCCGCCTCGTACCGACCCAGCCCGTACTCGGCCGAGGCGAGATTGCCGAGCGTGACCGCGCGGTCGCGCGCCGGATCGGGGCCCGGCGCGCGGGCCTGCAGCGCGAGCGAGTCCTCGGCCCGGCGCCGCGCCTCGTCCCAGCGGCCGAGGTCGCCGAGCAGGGCCGCATAGTCGCTGAGCACGTAGGCACGCTGGCGGTCGCCGGCCGCGCCGCGCGAGCACGCGGCCAGCGCCTGCTCGAGCAGGGCTTCGGCGCGGACGGTGTCGCCGGCGTTCCACGCGAGCATCGCCTGGGTCTTGAGCGTCTCGGCCAGCGCGTCGCCACCTTCGCCTGCGCGCAATGCCGCCGCCCGCTCGAGCTGCGTGCGTGCCGCGTCCGGACGTTCGAGCGAGAGGTAGGCCTGGCCGAGCGCCTGGCGGATGTCGCCTTCGAGCGCCGGCTGGCCGGCGAGCTGGCGCGGAATGTCCTCGACCGCGCGGTCGAGCGCGTCGACCAGCAGCGGCGGCCGGCCGTGCAGATACGGATCGGCGCGCGCGATCATGTCGGTCAGGAATGCGTTGGCGCGATGCGCGCGCTCGGCCTCGGCGCGTGCGCGGCCGGCCTGGTCCAGCGCGACCGCGAGGCCGCCGGCCAGTCCGAGCACGGCCAGTGCCGAGGCCGATGCCGGCAGCCAGTGCCGGCGCAGCAGCTTGCCGGTGCGATAGCCCAGGCCGCCGGCGCGCGCCAGGACCGGCCGCCGTTCGAGCCAGCGCGTCAGATCGTCGGCGAACGCCTGCGCCGAGGGATAGCGGCGCGCCGGCTCGGGTTGCAGCGCCTTCAGCACGACGCGGTCGAGATCGCCGGCCAGCGTGCGGCGCCACTCGGCCGCGTCGCGTGCGCCGAGCCCGAGCGCCGCGGCGTCGACGCGTTCGCTCGGCCGGTCCGGCACGTGGCCCGATGCCCAGCGCGCGAGCTCGACCAGCGAGCGCCCTTCGGTGCTCAGCGCCGGCACGCCGGTCAGCAGCTCGTACAGCAGCAGGCCGAGCGCATAGACGTCGCAGGCGGTCGTCAGCGGCTGACCGCTCAACTGCTCGGGACTGGCATAGCCGGGCGTCAGCGCGATCGCGCCGGTCTGCGTGGCCTCGCCGCGGATCCGCCCGTCGAGCGACTTGGCGATGCCGAAATCGAGCAGCTTGACGCTGCCTGCGGCGGTGACCAGCACGTTGCCCGGCTTGATGTCGCGATGGATGATCAAGGCGCGGTGCGCGGCGTCGACCGCGGCCAGGACCTGGCCGAACAGGCGCACGCGCGCCTGCGGAGCGAGCGCATGCGTGCGGCACCAGCGGTCGATGCGCTCGCCGTCGACGTACTCCATGACGACGTACGGCTGGCCGTGCGGCGTGGTGCCGCCGTCGAGGATGCGCGCGATGTTCGGATGATCGATCCAGGCCAGGAACTGGCGTTCGGCCTCGGCGCGCCGTGCCGCGTCCGGATCGCCGGGCAGGACGTTCAGCAGCTTGATCGCGACGCTCTGCTCGAAATCGTCGCGCCGCTCGGCCCGGTAGACCTGGCCCATGCCGCCGCCGCCGATCCGTTCGAGCAGGCGGTAGTGGCCGAGCGTCTGCGGTACGAACACGGCGGCCGGTTCGAGGAAGCCGTCGCGGTCGGCGCGGTCGTGTGCGGCCAGCAGCGCACCGAGACGTTCGCGCAAGGCGGCATCGCCGGCCGCGATCTCGTCGAGGAAGACCGCGCGCCGCGACGGCGGCTGGTCGAGCGCGGCCTCGAGCAGGTCCAGCGTGCGCCGGTCGTTCATGCGAGCGCGTCGAGCAGGAACGCGCGCGCCACCTCCCAGTCGCGCTGCGCGGTCGCGCGCGAGATGCCGAGCAGATCGGCGATGTCGGTCATCTCCACGCCGGCGAAATAGCGCAGCTCGACGACCTGGGCCTTGCGCGGGTCGGCCGCCTCGAGTCGTTCGAGCGCCTGATCGAGCGCCAGGATGTCGATGCGGTCGCCGCCGTCCGCGGCGAGGCCCGACAGCGTCACCTCGGCGCGTTCGCCGCCGCCGCGCTTGGCCGCGTCGCGACGGCGCGCATGATCGACCAGGACCTGACGCATGCGCCGCGCGGCGATCGCGAAGAACGCACGGCGATCCTCCGGCGCGAGTGCCGTCTCCGCCGACAGGCGCAGCCAGGCTTCGTGGACCAGGGCGGTCGGCGACAGCGTGTGACCGGCGCGCTCGCCGGCCAGGTGCCGCGCGGCGATCCGGCGCAGATCCGCATAGACCAGCGGCAGCAGCGCCGAATGGGCCTCGCGCTCGCCGGCCGAGAGCCGCTGCAGCAGTACCGTGATCGCGCCCGCTTCGCTCATCGTCGCTCCGTTTGCCGGACCGATTGTAGCGGCGGCCTCGCACCCGCGGCGGTGCGGAGCGACCGTGCGGCCGTCGCGATCCGGTCGTCGCATCGCCGCTGGCGGCACGCGGCCGGACGATCGGACGGGAGGCTGCCCGATCGCGCTACAGCGGCTTGACCATGCGCAGCAGCTCCACGCCGAAGCCGCGCCGTTCGTAGAGCGCCCGTGCGGCCTCGTTGCCGGGGAACACCGCCAGCGTCAGGTGGCGGCAACGATGGCGGCGCGCCCAGGCCTCGGCCTCGGCGAGCAGCTGGCTGCCGATCCCGCGCCGGTCCAGCCCGGGCGCGACCGCCAGATCGGCGACGTGCGCATTGGCCGCGCCGGTCAGCGTGTCGACGGTCAGTTGCAGATGCATGAAGCCGACGCGTGTGCCGGAGTCGTCCTCGGCGACGAACAGATGCGAACCGGGCGGCTGTTCGGCGAGATGGCGCGCGAGCTCGCGGCGGATGCCGGCCAGGCATTCGCCGCGTCGCCGCCACGGCGGCAGCTCGAACGCGACGAAGCGTTCGGCCAGGCCGAGCACGAACGCATCGTCGTCGGCCCGGGCCAGCCGGATGCGGATCGACGCGCCCGGGTCCATCGGCGCCGCGTCAGCCGAACAGCGCGTCCGGCAACGCCATCAGCGTGTCGGCGCCGGCGCGGATCGCCGCCAGGTGCGTGCGCGTGCGCGGCAGGATCCGCGTGAAGTAGAAGCGTGCGGTGTGCAGCTTGGCCGCCTTGAAGTCCTCCGACTGCGCCGAGGCGTTGGCGGCGGCGACGCTGCGCGCCCAGAAATAGGCCAGCGCGACGTAGCCGGCGTAGAACAGGTAGTCGACCGCGGCCGCGCCGATCTCGTCCGGATTGGACTGCGCCTTGGCGGCCAGCTCCTCGGTGAGGTCGCTCCATTCCTTGGCGACCAGGGCCAGCGGACCGACGAACTCGGACAGGGCCGCATCACCGGCCTGGTCCTGGCAGAACGCGCCGATCTCGCCGAGGAAGTGCTTCAGGCCGGCGCCGCGCAGCTGCAGGATCTTGCGGCCGAGCAGATCGTTGGCCTGGATCTGCGTGGTGCCCTCGTAGATCGTCGTGATCCGTGCGTCGCGCGCGTACTGCTCGACGCCGGTCTCGGCGATGTAGCCATGGCCGCCGAACACCTGGACCGCGTCGTAGGTGGATTCCTGCGCGAGTTCGGTCAGCAGGCCCTTGACGATCGGCGTCAGGAACGAGACCAGCTCCTCGTTGCGGCGCCGCTCTTCCTCGTCGGTGGCATGGGTCGAGATGTCGTGGCGCGTGTAGGCGTACAGCGCGAGCAGGCGGCCGCCCTCGGCGAACGCCTTCTGCGTCAGCAGCATGCGGCGGATGTCCGGATGCACGATCAGCGGATCGGCCGGCTTGTCCGGATAGCGCGGACCGGTCAGTGCGCGCATCTGCACGCGTTCGCGCGCATAGCGCAGCGCGTTCTGGTAGGCACGCTCGATCAGGCCCAGGCCCTGCACGCCGACCGCGAGGCGCGCGGTGTTCATCATCGTGAACATCGCGTTGAGGCCCTTGTTCGGCGCGCCGATCAGCCAGCCCTCGGCCTCGTCGAAGTTCATCACGCAGGTGACCGAGGCCTTGATGCCCATCTTGTGCTCGATCGAGCCGACCGCCAGCGAATTGCGCTCGCCCTGGGCACCGTCACGGCCGACGCGGAACTTCGGCACGATGAACAACGAGATGCCCTTGACGCCGGGCGGCGCGTCCGGGAGCCGCGCGAGCACCAGATGGATGATGTTGTCGGCCAGGTCGTGCTCGCCGGCGGTGATGAAGATCTTGGTGCCGGTGATCCGGTAGCTGCCGTCGGCCTGCGGCTCGGCGCGCGTCTTGAGCAGGCCGAGGTCGGTGCCGCAATGCGGCTCGGTCAGGCACATCGTGCCGGTCCAGCGGCCTTCGGTGATCGGCTTGAGGAACGCCTCGCGCTGCCAGTCCTCGCCGTGCGCCTTGAGCGCCTCGACCGCGCCGTGCGAGAGCATCGGGAAGTTGCCCCAGGACACGTTGGCCGAGTCGATCATCTCCTTGACGATCGCGCCGACCACCTCGGGCAGCTCCTGGCCGCCGTAGACGGCCGGCGTCGTCAGGCCGGTCCAGCCGCCCTCCACGTACTGCCGAAACGCCTCCTTGAAGCCTTTCGGCGTGGTGACGCTGGCCGTCGCCTTGTCGAGCGTGCAGCCTTCCTGGTCGCCGCTCTGGTTGATCGGTGCGAGCACCTGTTCGGTGAACTTGGCGGCCTCCTCGAGCACGGCGTCGACGATGTCGCGGCCGGCGGCCTCGAAGCCGGGCAGGCGCTGGTAGAGCGCTTCGGCACCGAGGACGTCGTACAGGGCGAAGCGGATGTCGGCGAGCGGGGCGGCGTAGACGGTCATGACGATTCCTGCGGAAGGGGCGGCGGCGTGGACGTGTATGGGAGGGCGGCGGGCGGAGCGGGTCGGGTCGCGCGGCCGAGGCGGCCTCGTCGATCGCGCAAGGCGGCCGCGTCGGACCGCCTGCGATCGCGCCGCGCGCGGCGGTCGCGACCGCTAGCGCCAGGTGCCGGGCAGTCCCGGGACCGGCGTCAGCCGGCTCGAGCGGTCGAACGGGTAGACCTTCTTCGGGTCGGTCACGTCGATGTGTCCGGTCAGCTCGTAGGCGAAATCGCCGGTCGGCAGGCGCGCCGAGACCGGCAGCGTCGCCTCGACGACCTCGGCGCTGTTGCCGACCACGTCGATGCCGAGCGGCAGCGCGAGCGTGCCGACCTCGGTGCCGTCGACCTTGACGGTCGCGTCGAGCCGGCCGAACACCATCGGCACCGTGCTGAAATTCTGGATGCGCAGCGTGAGCCGCCAGGTGCCGCTGCCGTCGACGACCAGCTGCTGGATGCTCGCGGTCGGCGGATTGATGCGCTTGACCGGGCCGCTGCCGCAGCCCGCCAGCAGCAGCGCCGCCGCGGCGGCCGCGATCAGGGTGCGTCGGGATTCGCGTGGGAACATCGAGGCCTCGAACGATCGTTTGAATCGGCCAAGAGTAGCCGGTTCGACCGGGCGCGAAAAGCTGCGCCGCAAGGTGCCGGCGACCCACGCGGGGGTATCGGATGCGCGCTTCAGCGGCGGAGCTGGCGCTGCGCGAAGCGGTCGACCGGTAGCTGGTCGACGACCGCGCCGGACTGCATCAGCACGACCTCGTCGGCCAGCGCGATGACCTCGGCCGGCTGGTGCGAGACCAGCAGCATCGCCGGGCCGAGCTCGAGCTTGAGCCGCACCAGATGGTCGAGCACCTGGTCGCGCGCCTCGCGGTGCAGGCCGGTCAGCGGCTCGTCGAGCAGCAGGATGCGCGGCGCCGACAGCAGCGCGCGCCCGATCGCGACGCGCTGACGTTCGCCGCCCGACAACTGAGCCGGCATCCGCGCGAGCAGGGCGCCGAGGTCGAGCAGGTCGACGATGCGATCGAGGTCCGCGCCGTCGCGGCCGCGCGCGCGCGCGCCGTAGAGCAGATTGGCGCGCGCGCTGAGATGCGGGAACAGGCGGCCGTCCTGGAACACATAGCCGATCTGGCGCCGCGCGACCGGCACGCAGATCGCGGCCGCCGCGTCGAACAGCACGCTGCCGTCGAGCACGATGCGGCCGGCACGCGGCGTCAGCAGGCCGGCGATCGCGTTGAGCACGGTGGTCTTGCCGGCGCCCGAGTCGCCGAACAGCGCCAGCACGCGCGCCGGCGTGCGGAACGCGGCCTCGACCGCGACGTCGCGATAGGCGTGACGCAGCGCGACCTCAATCATCGGTGCGGCGCCTCCACAGTGCGCCGCCGAGCAGCGCGGCGATCAGCGTCGCGGCCAGCGCGACGACGAACGCGACCACGGTCAGCCGCTGCACGCCGGCCTCGCCGCCGGGCACGCTCATCAGCTCGTAGATCGCGATCGGCAGCGTGCGCGTCTGGCCGGGGATGTTCGACACGAAGCTGATCGTCGCGCCGAACTCGCCGAACGCGCGCGCGAACGCGAGCACGCAGCCGGCCAGGATGCCGCCCGAGGACAGCGGCAGCACGATCGTCAGGAACCGGCGCCAGGCGCCGGCGCCGAGCGTCTCGGCCGCGCGTTCGAGCCGGCGGTCGACGTTGTCGAACGCGACGCGGATCGACAGCACCAGCAGCGGAAAGCCCATGACCGCCGCGGCCAGCACGGCGCCGGTCCAGCGGAACGCGAAGACGATGCCGACCGCCGCCAGCCACTGGCCGATCGCGCCGTTGCGACCGAACAGCACCAGCAGCGCGTAGCCGGTCACGACCGGCGGCAGCGTCAGCGGCAGGAACAGCAGCGCCTCGATCAGCGCGCGGCCCGGCACGCGCCTGCGCGACAGCAGCCAGGCCAGCGCCAGCGCGAACGGCAGCGAGACGATCACGCTGATCGCCGCCACGCGCAGGCTGAGCGCGAGCGCCGCGGTTTCGTCGGGTGTCAGCATCCCCAGGTCGGTGCAGGCGAAAACGCGAGTGTGCCAGTTACCGCGTGGCCTGCGTCGCGACCGGCGTCGCCGTCTGCGGATCCGGTGCGCCGAATCCGTAGCGCCCGAACACCGCCCCTGCGACCGGTCCGCGCAGCAAGGCCGCGAATGCGCGCGCCGGCTCGCTGTCGCCGGCCGCGAGCACGGCCAGCGGATAGACGATCGGCGCATGCGTCGAGGCCGCGAACGTGTCGACGACGCGCACGGCCGGCTCGGACACCGCGTCCGAGCGGTAGACGACGCCGAGCGGCGCCTCGCCGCGCACGACGAACGCGAGCGCGGCCCGCACGCTCTCGGCGGCGACGACGCGCCGCGAAAGCGAGTCCCAGACGCCGAGCGAAGTCAGTGCGGCCTTGGCGTACTTGCCGGCCGGCACGCTGTTCGGCTCGCCGATCGCCAGGCGCCCGTCGGCGCCGAGCGCGCCGACCAGATCGACGCCGGGCGCGAGCGCGAGCTGCGTCCGGCTTGCGGCCGGCGCGACCAGCACCAGCGCATTGCCGAGCAGGTTCGCGCGCGTGCCGGGCGCGATCGCGCCGCGTGTCTCCAGGTAGTCCATCCATTCCTGATCGGCCGAGATGAAGAGCGCCGCCGGCGCACCGTGCTCGATCTGGCGCGCGAGCTGCGAGGACGCCGCGTAGCTGACCTTGATCGTGCCGATCGCCTGCGCCTCGGGGCCGGCGACGATCGCGTCGAGCGCGGGCTTCAGGCTCGCCGCCGCGAACACCAGGACCTCGGCCGCGCGCAGCGGCGCGGCCGGCAGCAGCAGGATCAGCGCGAGCACGGCCGCGCGCAGCCGGGAAACGGGCGTGGAACGCATCGTCATGACGGACTCCGTCGCGGTTCGCCGTGGGGAGGAGTCGGTATCATCGCGGCGCCTTTCGGAGGTCCGCGATGCGCCCATCGGATACCAGCACCGGTACGACCGCCGCGCGCGCCGCCTCCGGCGATCGCCGGCCGCGCCTGAGTCTGCGCGTGATGCGCGGCCGCGCCGGCGTGCTCGGTCCCGGCAAGGCCGATCTGCTCGAAGGCATCGACCAGACCGGCTCGATCGCCGCGGCCGGCCGGCGCATGAAGATGAGCTACAAGCGCGCCTGGCAGCTGGCCGAGGAGCTCAATCGCGTCTTCCGCGATCCGCTGATCGAGGCCAGCAAGGGCGGCAGTGGCGGCGGCGGCGCCCAGCTGACGGCGCTGGGACGCCAGGTGCTGGCGCGCTACCGGCGCATCGAAGCGGCCTGTGAACAGGCGGCCGCGACCGATCTGGCCGCGCTGCAGCGGCACCTGGCGCAGGATTGACCGCGCCGCGCCCGCCGCGCGCATTGCGGCGGCGAAGCCGACGTACGGATGACGTGCCGAAACCGGACCGGTTGTCGAATCGATGTCCACGTCGATATAGTCGTACGGAAATAACGGAGGTGGCAAGCAGCGCTGCGTCCCGTCGATAGGCGTGACATGGACGGTCACTGCGATGGCGCCGGGTCGGTCTCGTTGCCGCACGCCTCGCCGCTGTCGTCACGAGGCGTCGCCGCGAATGCGTGTTTGCAGCGTCTGATCGGCGCGGCGTGCAGTGCGGTACGTCGGACTCGGCGACCGTGTCGGCGGCGGCGAAGTGCTCGTCGCCGTTGCCCGGCTCGATACGCGTTCGGCGATTCCTTTCGTTCTGCCGGGGGCGTGCTCGATGAAGCATCTTCGATCTTTCGTGACGCCGCGCGCGCGTAGCCTGTGCTGCGTGCGTCGGCTGGCGTGGCTGCTGGCGTCCGTCGTCGCGGCGATCGGCATGTCGGCACTCGCGCAGGACACCCACGATCACCAGGCTCGTGCCAGGCCGGCCGCCGCAGCGGAGGCCACGGTCGACGCGGTCGTCAGGATCGGCGGCGAGGTCGGCAAACCGCTCGTGCTCGACGCCGCGGCACTCGCGAAGCTGCCGCGCGGCACGGTCAAGGCGTCGGCGCACGGTGTCGACGGCGAATGGGAGGGCGTGCCGCTGATCGAGATACTGCGCGCGGCCGGTGCTCCGGTCGGCGACGCGCTGCGCGGACCGAATCTGCAGCTCTACGTGCGCGTCAGTGCCGCCGACGGCTATCGCGTGGTCTATGCGCTGGCCGAGCTCGATCCGACGTTTCGCGACGACGCCGTGATCCTCGCCGACCGCCGCGACGCCCGGCCGCTCGCCGCCGACGAGGGACCGTTTCGTCTGATCGCGCCGCGCGAGGCGCGGCCGGGCCGCTGGGTCCGCCAGGTCACCGCGATCGACGTGCTGCGCGCGGCGCAGTGAATCGATCCAGCGTCCGCGCCGGCGTGGGCGTTCGGCCACTCCGCGGTGCGGCGACGACGATTCGCTCGCGAAACACTCGCGCCGTCACGCCGCCGCCGCCGCGTCACCTGCCCAGATGCGCGATCGCTGCGGCTGGAGGATACCGCGCGTGCCAGCTGCGGCCGCGGCCTGCGCCACCTGCACAGATGCACGATCGCCGCGGCCGCCGGCGAAAGCGGTTCTCGCCGCGGCGCGCGATCGCAGTCGCGCATCGCGGCGAACCGTCACGGGATGCGGATCGCCGCGCCGCTGCGGTCGTACGCGTAGTCGAGCACGGTGGCCGGGAAGCCGGTCGGCGCGGTCGTCTGCAGGTGCAGATAGCCGTAGTTGACCTGGCCGGTCTGTTCGTTCCAGAACTTGAAGCCGAGATAGCCGGTCGCGCCGGCCAGCCAGTGATCGAGCGGCTTGGATTGCAGGCTGTAGAACGGATCCTCGCCGACCCGGCCGCCGGGCTGCAGCAGCGAGAAGTCGATCGCACCGGTCGTATTGACGTCGATCACGCCGCCGACGAAGGCCGGCGTCACGTCGGCGTACCAGTAGACGCCGAGCTTGCCGGCGCCGTCGTTGCCGGCATAGAGATTGACGTCGGCCGCCGCGCCGCCGCTCTTGGGACCATGCGCACCGGTGACCAGGTCGATCGCGAGACCCGCGAAGTCGGCAGGCACGGTCCAGTTCAGCGGGCCGCTGCGCACCACGCCGGCCGGTGCTTCGTCGCAGTGACCGCCGTCGCCGGGCTCGAAGCCGCTGCAGAACAGCGCGCCGGCGTCGCTGCCGACGGCGACCTCGAGCGCGACGCGGATCTCGGGCCGGGCCGGATCATTGCTGATCACGCAGGCGACCGCGCGATGGCGGCCGATGCCGGCCAGGTCGCCGCGTGCGGCGAACCACAGCCGCGTCGCCTCGCCGGCGGCCAGCGTGCCGGCAGCCGGTGTCGCGCTGAGCCAGGCCGGCTGCGGCGCCGAGCAGAGCGCGCCGTCGTCGACCAGACGGATCGTATAACTCAGCGGATCGACGCCGAAGTTGGCGAGATTGATCGTGGCAGCCGTGGTCGCCGGCGCGGCCAGCGACCACTGCAGATCGGTCCGATCGAGCTCGACGGTCGGTTCGGTCGTCGCCGGCGCGCCGAGCCGCACCGTGTCGATCCACCAGCCGTTCGGCGCCGGCGCGGCGACCGACGAGTCGGTCGCGAAGCGCCAGCGCAGCCGGATCGCGCGTCCGGCGAGGTTCGGCGGCAGCGTCACGCGCGTCGCGAAGAACGCGTCGCGCTCGCCGCCGGCCCAGGCGCGGCGGCCGCCGATCGGATTGCCGCCGCAGCAGGCCGCCAGCGTGTCCTCATAGCCGCCGCTCACGAACTGGCCGCCGGCGTCGAGGATGTCGACGAAGCCGCCGCCGTCGATCGCGATCTCGAGTACGCCGCCGTCGTACGGGGCGACCTCGAGATTCCAGCGCTGGCGGAAGCTCAGCTCGGTCTCGTCGGCCGCCAGCGTCAGCGACGGCGTGAGCAGGCTCGCCTCGCCGGCGGCCTCAGCCTCGACGATCCGCACCGATCGCGTGCCGCTGTGCGCACGGTCGGTGACGGTCCGCCAGTCGTTGCCGGCGGCATCGAGCGTCGTCGTCCAGCCCTCGGGCAGGCCGTCGGCGTCGTCGAACGTCCACAGGCGTTCGGCGGCTGCCGGCGCGGCCAGCGACCCGAGTGCGAGCAGCAGCGGCAGCGGGAAACGAAATCGGGAACGCGGAGCGGACATGCGGGGACCTCGGGCGAGTGGCGCGACAGGGGGAAAGAAGCCGTGCATTGGATGCGAGCCGCCCTTGCGATGCCGAGCCGCTGCGTGATCGTTCGATGGCCGTTGCCGGCAAGTCTTTGATTGTCCGGTCGGCGCACGCGCTGCGGCGGCGTGCGCGTATCGCCGCGCGGTCCCGGCGAGGTAAAGTCCGCTGCGGATCGCGGCCGCGCCGGTTCAGCGGCACGTCGTGGCGCCCGCCCGAGTGGTGAAACTGGTAGACACAAGGGACTTGAAGACTTGAGCCCTGCGCGGGAAACCGCCCAGGTGGCACCCGTCAAACTCGGTGAACGCCCTGGCCGCGCGCGGCCGAGCCGACGCCGAGCCAAGCCCGCGCGGTCGCGCGGGAAGGTGTAGAGAGCAGACGGCGGGCACCTAAGGCCGCGAGGCGATGGTGAAGGCGTGCTCCAGACCACGAACGTCCTGCGCGAGCCGGGCGGCGGCGAAAGCCGAAGTGGCAAGAAAATCCCTCGACCTCACGGTCGTGCCGGTTCGATTCCGGCCTCGGGCACCATCTCCTCACCCGGCCGCTGCATCGCGCGGCGGCCGCGGTGCGGCATCGTAAGGTGAAGGCTCGCGCGACGAAACCGATGCGGGCGACGGACGCGATCGACGCGCGTCGCCCCGATCTCAGGGCTGCCTGCGTTCGAGCGGAATCTCGGCCGGGCCCTGTTTCAGTGTGACGCGTGCGGCCGGGGCGGGGCCGGCGTCGAACGTCAGCGTCGCGTCGACCTCGGCGATGAACAGCCGCTCGGCGCTCTCGGCCTTCAGCGCGAACGCCGGCTGGCCCGGCACCTGCGCATGCAGCACGCCGGCCTCGTCGAGAAACACCTTGATCGTCAGCTGCGGCGAGGCGTAGTCGCCGACCAGGCGCTCGAGCGCCGCGCGCGGCAGCTCGATCGCGACGCGTCCCGGCGGCAGGTCGCCGCTGCGCTGCCAGCGCTCGCCGGACTCGCCCTCCGGATGGAAGACCAGGCCGGTCACGCGGCCGCGGCGGTCGCGCAGCGGTTCGAGGTAGCTCAGCGAGCCTTCGAACACGAAGCGGCCGTCGGCGACCGCGATCAGCCGGTACGGCCGTCCGCCCTCGCGCTGCGAGGTCAGCGCGCCGTCGACGACGCGCAGCACGCGGCTGTCGCGCGCGTCCTTGCGGTAGACGCCTTCGAGCGCGCGCAGCGCCTCCTCGCCGATCGCGACCGGCGTCGGATCCGGATACGGATCGCCGAGCGCGAACGCGGCGATGCGCCGCTCGGCCGGCGGCACCGGCGCGCCGTCGGCGTTGCGCAGGCTGACCACGGTCAGCTGCTGCCCGGGCAGCCAGGTCAGCTTCGACAGGAAACCCGGAATGCCGCCGTCGTGGCTCAGTGTCGGCCGACCGCGCAGCGTGCCGCGCGCGATGCCGTAGCCGTACGGCGCATCGGCCTTCGCGGCCGCGCCGACCGGCGTGATCATGCGCGTGTAGCTCGCCTCGCTGAGCACGCGGCCGCGATGCAGCGCGAGGTTCCAGTGCCAGAGGTCGTCGAGCGTGGAGACCAGCGCGCCGGCCGCATGCGGCTGGGTCATGCTGATCGCGGCCGCGCGCGAAACCCGGCCGCCGGCCAGGCTGTAGCCGTCGGCGAAGCCGTCGATCACCGCCGCATCGGCGCCGTAGCGCGTATGGGCCAGGCCGGCCGGTTCGAGTACGGCTTCGCCGAGGTAGACATGCCAGGGCTTGCCGGTGATCGCCTCGATGACCGCACCGACCAGCACGTAGCCGGAGTTGCTGTAGGCCCATCGTTCACCGGGCGCGAAGTTCGGCTTCTCGTGCGCGAACACCGCGACCAGCTCGGCCGTGCTCAGATCGCGCCGGATCGGCCCGTCCATGTAGCCGGGCAGGTCGGTGTAGTTGGCGATGCCGGCGGTGTGGTCGAGCAGCTGGTGCAGCGTGATCGCCTGCGCGTTCGGATAGTCCGGCAGATACTTGGCGAGCGGATCGTCGAGCGCGGCGCGACCCTCGTCGACCAGCTTCAGCAGCGCGGCCGCCGCGAACTGCTTGGTCACCGAGCCGATCCGCATGACGTGGTCCGGCGACAGCGCGACACCGAGTTCGATGCTGGCGCGTCCGCGCGCACCGCGATAGAGCACCTCCTCGCCGCGCGCGACGAGGACCGCCAGGCCCGGCCCGTCCGGATCGGGCACCGCCTCGCGCATCACGCGCTCGGCGTAGGCGGCGACCTCGGCCGGGCCCGGCGGCGGCGCCGCGCCGGCCATTCCGGCGAACGGCGCGCACAGCAGGACCAGCAGCGCCGGGCGCCAGGCATGGAGCCCCAGGGTGCGGAAACGCGACATCGAACGCCGGAGCGAGGCGGTGCGCATGCCGATCACCGGTTCGACCAGCGCGCGATCGCGTAGTAAGCGAGATTGCCGATGCCGGTCGCGGCCAGCAGGATCGCGAAGATGCCGGGGGTCAGGTCGGTCCAGCCCTTGTACTCGATGATCGCGAAGCCGACCGCCAGCGTCAGCAGCACGACGCCCCAGCGCAGCGCGGCATGGCGGCGCTGCAGCTCGTCGCCCTCGAGCATCGAGCGGATCAGCTCCTGCGAGGCGCTGGCATCGATGATGCGGCGCCGGGTGCGCGCGTCGACCACGGCCTTGATCGCATAGGTGATGCAGACGAACAGGCTGATCGGGATGAAGACGTCCAGGTTCATGCGGAGACCTCGTAGTGGTGGGTGCGCAGCAGGAGATACCGGGGCCGCACGGCCGGTTGCAGCCAATCGCTTGCAACCGATCCCGCCCCGGGCGTATCCCTGAGCGGCGATGACCGATGCGCAGCCCTCCCTGTCCCCGTCCGCCGACGCCGACGCCGACGCCGCCCTCGTGCAGGCCGTCCTGGCCGGCGCGCCCGGCGCGTTCGAGGGCCTGGTACGCCAGTACCAGGGCCTGTGCTGGCACATCGTCGACCGCATGGTGCGCCATCCGGAGGACACGCGCGAGCTGTGCCAGGAGGCGTTCCTGCGCGTGCACCGCTATCTGCACCAGTACCGCAGCGAGAGCCCGCTCAAGGCCTGGATCGGCCAGGTCGCCTATTCGGTCGCCAAGCGCCATCTCGAGCGCCGGCGCATTCCGCTGGCCGAGGCGGCCGACGGTGCCGACGGCATGACGCTGGCCGAGTCGGTCGGGCAGGACTTCGACCTGGAGACCGCCTGCGCCGAGGACGAGGCGCAGACCTTGCTGCATGCGGCGATCGAGGCCTTGCCGCCGCTGCAGCGCACCCTGCTGACGCTGTACCACCTCGACGAGGTCCCGATCGGCGAGATCGCCGTGATGACCGGGCTCGCCGAAGGTACGATCAAGAGCCATCTGTTCCGCAGCCGTAAACACCTGCGCGCGATACTGGAACCGCGCATCGGAGTGCCCGCATGACCGCCCCAACGCCCATCGTCGACGAACGCGCCTGGCAGACACAGGAGCAGGCGCTGCGCGCCGCGCACGGTAGTGAAGAGTCGGACGCGCCCTCGCTGGCCGATCGCCGCCTGCTGCGCGCGCTGCGCGAGCCGGCGCTGTCGCCGCTGCCGGTCGATTTCGCGGCCGAGGTCGCGCGTCTCGCGACCGCACCAACCGCGGCCGCCCGCACCGCCGACACGCGCCTGGAGCGGCTGCTCGGCGTCGGGCTTGGCATCGCCCTGGGCGCGGCCGCGTTGACGCAGGGACTCGAGCAGGGCGCCGAATGGCTGCGCATCGTCGGCGAGCAGACCTCGCCGCTGCCGCCGGGCACGCTGCGGCTGGGCGTCGCGCTGGCCGCCTGCGTCGGCTGCTCGTGGCTGATCGGCCTGCTGCCGCGCCGGCCGGCGCGTCGTTCCCTGCGTCACTGAGTGCCGGGGGCTGGCCGCGCAGGCCGGCACGCTGCCGGGTATCCGTGTCGCAGCGCGTTGCCAGTCGCAGGCGCGTCTGCGGGACGTCGCCGCTGGGCGGTCCTGCCGGTCATTCCGCCAAGAATGCCCATCGCGCTCGCAGGACGAGACCGTGCATCGCCTCGCCTGATTCCAATCGAAGATGCCGAAGCTCCTCGTGCGCGCCCGTGCATCTCGGACTCGGCGAGCTGACCCGTTCGTCCTCGCCCCCGTCTCGGCTCCGTTCGGCCGATCGCGAGGTGCGCCTGCTGCCGCCTCACGTGTGCGTCGGCCGCGTCCGCCTCCGAGCCGATGCCGCTCACGGCAACGTCGCGGCGCTCGCGATCGACACGCTGCGTTCGCCGGCCAGGCTGCGCGCGCGCGCCAGCGCGGCGGCGAGCGCGTCGGTCTGGCCGAGCGCGGCGTAGAGACGCGCCTGGATCAGCGCGCAGTCGAAATCCTGCGCGGCCCAGCGCGCGACCTGGCCGACCACGGCAGCGGCGCGTGCGTGATCGCCGGCGTCGAGCAGGGCGCCGCCATAGGAGACGACGACCTCGGCGACGTCGGCCGGCGAGCCGCTGCGGTTGGCCTCGCGCAGCGCGGCCTCGTAGATCGGTGCGGCGGTCTCGCGCCGGCCGGCGGCCCAGTCCTGCTCGGCCGCGGCCAGCAGCGCATGGATGTGCATGTCCGGCTCGCCGCTGCGCTCGGCCAGCGCGGTGAAGCGCTGCACCGCCTGCTGCGCGCGCGCGTCCTGACCGGCGGCACGCAGCGCGCGCACGCGCGTCAGCCGGCCGGCGGCGCGCAGCCGCGCGTACAGCGGCGTCGCCAGCGCCGGCTCGTCGAGCGCGGCCTCGTCCTCGACCAGGCGCGCCGCGCGGACCGGATTGCCGTGCGCCAGCTCGAGCCGTGCCAGCTCGATGCGCACCGCCAGCGCGAGACCGAGCACCGGCACGGCGGCCGGCTGTTCGAGGATCGGTTCGAGCAGGCCGCGTGCCTGGCCGTCGCGGCCGTTGCGCGCGAGCACGCGCGCCTGCGCGTAGTCGAAGATCACACGCGTCAGCGCGCCGTCCTCGATGCGCGCGAGCCACGGCCGTGCGCGCTCGATCGTCGCCAGCGCGGCGGCCGAGTCGAGCAGGGCGAGCCGTTCGACGCCGGCATTGCCGAGCGCGTCGACCACGTTCCTGGCGTCGCCGAAACGCTCGAAGCGCTCGGCCACGCGATCCCAGATCGCGAGCGCCTCGGCGTGCCGGTTGCGCAGCGCCAGCAGATTGGCCTGCTGGCCTTCGAGCCGCGCCAGGCGCAGCGTGTCGCCGCCGAGCTCGAGCGCGATGCGGCCCTGCGAGAAGTCCGAGTCGGCGCGGTCGTAGTCGCCCTGCACCATGCGCAGCGTCGCGCGGCCGGCCAGCGCCTCGCCGAGCAGGTCGGGCTGGTTGAGGTCCTGCAGCAGCGCGATCGCCTCGCCGAGTTCGCGCTGCGCGCCGGCCAGGTCGCCGCGCTGCGCGAGCGGACCGGAGATGCCCATCAACGCGCGGGCGCGCACGACCGGATCGCCCTCGCGGTCCGGAAAGCGGCGCAGCAGCTCGGCATAGGCGGCGTAGGCCGCCTCGTTGCGCTCGGCGGCGACGTCGAGATCGGCCTGCCGCAGCAGCAGCGCCGAGGCGCCCTGCAGCTCGGGCGGCGCCTGCTCGATCAGGCTGCGCACGGTCGCGAGGTCCTGGTCGAGCATCGCGGCGTCGATGCGCTGCAGCCACTGCGCCGGCAGTGCGTCGCCGCCCGGCGGCGGTGCCGGCGCGCGCCACTGCAGCCAGCCGAGCAGGCGGTCGCCGGCCTGGCGCGCGGCCCCGGCCGCGTCGACGTCGCGGCCCTCGACCTCGCGCAGGACCGTCTCGTCGCGGCGCCATTGCAGCCGCACGACCCAGCCGTTGGCGGTGCGCTCGGCGCCGCCGGTGATCAGGCTGTCGGCGCCGGTCGCATCGCGGACGCGGCTCGCCTCGAGCGCCGGCGTGCCCTCGTTGCGGACCAGCGCGACGACGTTCGCGCTCGGCACGACGAGCAGGCCGGCGCGGCGCAGATGGTTGGCGACCAGATCCATCAGGCCGAGCCGCAGCCAGGCCCATTCGCTGTCGATGCCGGCGCCGACCTCGACCGGCAGGATCGCGATTGCCTCCTCGGCGCCCGGCAGCACCGGCGCGAGCGGTGCGCGTGCGAACCAGCGCTGCGCGCCGACCGCCGCGACCAGCAGCACGACCAGCACGAGCGCCAGCGCCGGCCACGGACGGGGACGCGGCAGCGGCGCGGACGTCGGTACGGCCGCCGCGTCGGCGCGCGCGGACGCCATCGCCGCATCGGTCGGCGCCTGCGCAACGTCGGCTGGCGGTGCCTCGACGAGCGGTGCCTCGGGCGGTTCGGCCGCGGCATCGAGCACGGTCGTCGCGGCGATCCAGCGGTAGCCGAAGCGCGGCACCGTGCGGATGATCGTCTGGCCGTCGCCGTCGTCGCCGATGGTCCGGCGCAGCTTGCGCATCAGCTGTCCGAGCTGGGCGTCGGCGACGTCGGCGCGTCCCCAGACCGCCGCGATCAGCTCGTCGCGGCCGACCGCGCGGTCGCGATGCTCGATCAGCCAGACCAGGCAGTCGAAGATCTTCGGCGAGACCACGACCAGCTCGCCGCCCTTCCGCAGCTCCCGCGCGGCACTGTCCAGTTCGAAGGCGGCGAAGCGGTAGGTCGGGCGGCTCATCGACCCGAAGATAACGCGGCCGCTTCGCCGCTGTCATGTCGCGCCGTGCGCCGCTTTCGCGCTGCGCGCGGCACGCCGTCAGTGTGCCGTGGCGAGCTTCTTCTCGCCGGCCGTCACGCGCAGGCCGAGGCGGTTCTCGGGCGGAGCGGTCGGGCAGACCACGTGCGGCGACAGCGCGCACGGCGGGTTGTAGGCCTTGTTGAAGTCGATCACCACCTTGCCGTCCTTCGGCGCGTCGGCGTACAGGAAGCGCGCCGCGCCGTAGCTCTCCTTGCCGCTGGTGCGGTCGGCGATGATGAAGAACAGCTGCTTGCCCTCGTCCTCCGACAACGGCTGCAGCTCGTAGCGCTGGCCGTCGCGCTCGAATACGGCCTTGCCGGGCACCGTGCCCTGCTCGGGCGTGCCGAGCGAGGTGACCAGCTCGATCGTCCTGGGCGGATCGAACGGCTGCCAGTCGGCGACGATGCGCCACGACGGATCGATCGGCCAGGTCTCGATGCCGGTGAAGGCCAGCCGCGCCGGCGAGTCCGGATCGCGGAAGCGCCAGCCGACGACGTCGCCGGTCCTGACGACGTAGAACCAGGTCGCGCCGATCGACACGCGCGTGGGCGTCGCGCCGTCGGCATTCGTCGAGAGCGTGGCGCGCTCGAACGGCTTGCCGTCGATCAGCGCGCCGCTTCCGGGCTCGGCGCGCAGCGTCAGACTGCCGTCGGCCGCCAGATGCAGCGTGCCAAGACGTGCCGGACCTTTCGGCAGCACGATCGCATTGTCCTCGGCGCTGCCGACCGTGTTGTCGCCGGGCTGCACGCGCCCGGAACCGGCGAAGCTCAGCCAGCCGTCGGGTTTCTTGAGGTTGGCGATGCGCGTGGCATGCCACTGCTCGATCGAGGCGACGTAGTCGTCGGCGGCGAAGGCCGCGCCGAGCGAGCCGGCCAGCAGCACGCCGGCGATCAGACGGAACGGGAGGGACGGGGTCATGGGCGTCGCACGCGGCAGGGAGACCGGGCCGAGTATAGGCGCCGCCGGGCCGGCGCCGTCATGCGCGCCGGACCGATGCTTATGCCGGATCGAATCCGTCGAGGAAGATCTCGATGCCCGGCAGCGCGACGCTGCGCACGCAGTTCCAGGTCTCGCCGATGCGCGGCCCGGTGTCGATGATCTGGAAATCGGTCACCTTGACCGCCGCGGCGCCGCCTGCGCCGTTCCAGAACACCTGCGGCGTGATGCCGAGGCTCGACCACTTGGCCGTGGTGTGGCGGTCGCTCTCGAACGTCAGCGCGATGTTGCCGCCGTCGGCGAGCACCAGGCCGTAGCGCTGCATCGTGCGCAGGATCACGCGCGCCGCGGCGTTGTAGCCGGTCATGTCGAAGTCCGGCCGCAGACGCATGCGCACGCCGTAGGGCACGGTGCCGCGCGGACCGCTCGGTCCGCCGGCATGCGAGGCCGGGCGCACGTAGAGGCGGCCGCCGACGCCGCCGAGCGAGCTGTCGGTCGCCATGCGCGCATTGGGCAGGATGAAGCGGATCGCGTGGCCGAGATCGCCGTCGGCCTCGCCCTGGCGCTGCGCGACCTCGTCGGCGTTGACCAGCAGCGGCGCGATCGGAAAGCCGGCCGCGTCCGCGCTCGTGCAGTGCTCGCCGCGGCCTTCCGGCGGATAGACCGTGTTGAGATCCCACACGCTCAGACAGCGCGCGTCGAGCACGCCGCCGGAGAGGTTGCCCGAGTAGAGCTCGTAGAGCTTGCTGCCCTGGCGCACCAGCAGATGGCAGTCGGAGTTCGAGCTGTTGCAGCTCAGGCCGTTCTGGCCCTCGAACGCCGCGTCGGGCGGCACCGGCATCGTCGTCGGCAGCGCCTCGCAGTCCGGCGTCCAGTACTCGCCCGAGCCGCGATGCGGGATCACCTCGTGGCGCGGTGCGTCGGCCGGCGCGTTGTGATGCACGTGCAGCGAGAAATCGATCTGCATGCGGTTGTTGTTGCCCCAGCCGCCGAGGCCGGCCAGCGTCTGCAGCATCTGCTGCGATTCGGGATGCAGCGGAGCGTTGGCGATGTTCTGGTGCCAGACCGAGCCGGCCGGAAAGCGCGGCGGGACGGCGGCGGACGCGACGGCGGGCAGCAGCGCCAGCGTGGCGGAGAGGACGCGGACGAGGCGGACGGCGGGCTGTGACATCGGCGGGCGCGGCAGCGGTCAGGGCGGCGCAGGTTAACAGAGCGCCCTGTGCCGATCTGTCGAGCCGGTGTTGATTTGCCGTTGCCGTCAGCGGGCGTTCAAGTGGCTGATCGCAAAAGCCGATCCTGCGCCGGGCAGCGACTGGGGTTGGCTCCGGACGCGCAGCCGACCCGGCCCCGCTAGAATGCCGGTCCGGTCGCGCCCGCGAGGACGCCGTGCCGTTCCGCCGCCGAAGGTCCTCCCGTTTCGATGTCCGTTTCGATCCCTGGTTCCGCGCTGCAGGTCCTCAACACCGTCTTCGGCTACCCGGCCTTCCGCGGCGATCAACAGGCGATCATCGAGCACGTCGCGGCCGGCGGCGACGCCCTGGTACTGATGCCGACCGGCGGCGGAAAGTCGCTGTGCTACCAGATCCCTGCGCTGCTGCGCGAGGGCACCGCGGTCGTCGTCTCGCCGCTGATCGCACTGATGCAGGACCAGGTCCAGGCGCTGCTGCAGCTCGGCGTCGAGGCCGCGTTCCTCAACTCGAGCCTGGACGCGCAGGCGCAGCGCGAGGTCGAGCAGCGCTATGCGCGCGGCGAGCTCAAGCTGCTCTACGTCGCGCCGGAGCGGCTGCTGACCGAGCGCTGCCTGGAGCTGATCGGCGCGCGCACGCCGGCCTTGTTCGCGATCGACGAGGCGCACTGCGTCTCACAGTGGGGCCACGACTTCCGGCCCGAGTACCGCCAGCTGACGATCCTGCACGAGCGCTTTCCGGCGGTGCCGCGGATCGCGCTGACCGCGACCGCGGACGCGCCGACGCGCAACGAGATCGTCGAACGGCTCAACCTCGGCGACGCCTCGCGCTTCGTCGCGAGCTTCGACCGGCCCAACATCCGCTACCGCGTCGTCGAGAAGGACAATCAGCGCCGCCAGCTCAAGGCGTTCCTCGACGGTCACCGCGGCGAGTCGGGCATCGTCTACTGCCTGTCGCGCCGCAAGGTCGACGAGACCGCGGCCGGCCTGGTCGAGGACGGCGTGCATGCGCTGGCCTATCACGCCGGCATGGACGCGGCCGAGCGCGCCGCCAACCAGCAGCGCTTCCTGCGCGAGGACGGCGTCGTGATGGTCGCGACGATCGCGTTCGGCATGGGCATCGACAAGCCCGACGTGCGCTTCGTCGCGCACATGGACCTGCCCAAGAGCATGGAGGGCTACTACCAGGAGACCGGCCGCGCCGGCCGCGACGGCCTGCCGGCCGAGGCCTGGATGACCTACGGCCTGGCCGACGTGGTGACGCTGGCGCAGTTCATCGCGCAGTCCGAATCGGGCGAGGAGCGCAAGCGCGTCGAGCGCGCCAAGCTCGACGCGCTGCTCGGCTTCGCCGAGACCACCGCCTGCCGCCGCCAGCGCCTGCTCGCGTACTTCGGCGAGACGCCGGCCGGCCCCTGCGGCAACTGCGACAACTGCCTGGAGCCGCCGCAGAACTGGGATGCGACCGTGATCGTGCAGAAGGCGCTCTCGTGCGTGTACCGCACCGGCCAGCGCTACGGCGTCGGCCATCTGACCGCCGTGCTGCGCGGCGAGGACGACGAGCGCGTACGCGCACTCGGGCACGACCGGCAGAGCACGTTCGGCATCGGTGCCGAGCTCGACGCGCGGCAGTGGCGGTCGGTGTTCCGCCAGCTCGTCGCGGCCGGCCTGCTGACGACCGACGAGGACGGCTACGGCACGCTGCGCCTGACCGAGGCCAGCCGCCTGGCCCTGCGCGGCACCGAGCCGATCTGGCTGCGCCGTCCGCCCGGCAAGGCCGAGCGCCGTGCCGCCGGCCGCGACGGCTCCGCCGCGCGCACGCGGCAGAGCCTGGACATCGAGCCGCACGAGGCCGCGCTGTGGGATGCGCTGCGCGACGCAAGGGCGCGCCTGGCGCGCGAGCAGGGCGTGCCGGCCTACGTGATCTTCCACGATGCGACGCTGCTGGCGATGCTGCGCGAGCGGCCGCAGTCGCTGCGCGAGCTCGGCGCGATCAGCGGCGTCGGCGAGCGCAAGCTGGCGCGCTACGGCGAGGCCTTCCTCGGCGTGCTGACCGCGTTCTGAGCGGCGCCGCTCAGCGCGGCGCGACGTAGCCGCCGGGCACGCCGTCCGGACTCATGACCAGCTGCCAGAGCTGGATCTGGCGCGTGCGGAAGCTCGCCATCGAGCCGGCCAGATAGAACCGCCACATGCGGCGGAAGCGTTCGTCGTAGCGGTCGGCCAGCTCCGGCCAGGCCGCCTCGACGTTGTCGCGCCAGGCCTGCAGCGTGCGGTCGTAGTCGGCGCCGAAGTTGTGCCAGTCCTCGATCACGAACAGCCCCTCGCTGGCCTGCGCGATCTGCGCCGCCGACGGCAGCATCGAGTTCGGGAAGATGTACTTCTCGATCCACGGATCGGTGTGGTTGGTCGAGACGTTCGCGCCGATCGTGTGCAGCAGCGAGAGACCGCCCTCGGCGAGGTTGCGCCGCACCGTATCGAAGTAGGTCCGGTAGTTGCGCACGCCGACGTGCTCGAACATGCCGATCGAGTAGATGCGGTCGAAGCGCTCGTCGGTTTCGCGGTAGTCCTGCAGCCGGATCTCGACCGGCAGGCCGCGGCACAGCTCGCGCGCGTAGTCGGCCTGCTCGTGCGAGACGGTCAGGCCGACGCCGCTGACGCCGTAACGCTCGGCCGCGAACTTCAGCGCCTCGCCCCAGCCGCAGCCGATGTCGAGCACGCGCTGGCCCGGTGCGAGTCCGAGCTTGCGGCAGACCAGATCGAGCTTGGCCGCCTGCGCGGCGTCCAGATCGGCGGCCTCGCGCCAGTACGCGCAGCTGTAGACCAGGCGGCGGCCGAGCATGCGCTCGAACAGGTCGTTGCCGATGTCGTAGTGGCGTTCGCCGACCGCGTAGGCGCGCCGCCCGCGCTGCAGGTTCACGACCGCGGCCTTGAGCCAGAGCAGCACGTCGTCGAGGCCGCGCACGCGCTGGTCGACGTGGACCGCGAGCAGGCGCGTCAGCAGGCCGTCGAGATCGTCGCTGTCCCACCAGCCGTCCATGTAGCTCTCGCCGAGGCCGAGCGAGCCGTGCGCGACCACGCGCGAGTAGAACTGCTCGTCGTGTACGCGCAGATCCCACGGTGCCGATCCGCCCAGCGTGACGCCGGCCGGGTCGAGCAGGGTCTGGATGCGTTGGCGAAGCTCCGAAGAGGACATCGGCTCTCGGCGGCGGTCGAACCCGGCATCAGTATGCCGCCGCCGCGGCGGCTTTTTGAAGCGTGTCTCAGCCGGCGCGCAGCAGCGCACGCGTCGCGGCCAGCCCGGCGATCGTCATCAGCAGCGAGCCGCCCAGATGGGCCGACACCATCGCCGCCGCCCAGCTCCACTGCTGGCGCTCGAGCAGCTGCACGGTCTCGCCCGAGAACGCCGAGAACGTCGTCAGGCCGCCGAGGAAGCCGGTCGTCACGGCCAGCCGCCAGGCCAGCGGGACCGCGTCGTAGTGCGCGAACACCGCCATCGCCACGCCCATCAGCAGGCCGCCGAACAGGTTCGCGGCCAGCGTGCCGAGCGGCAGCGATGGCAGCAGCGGGTTGAACGCGAGCCCGAGCAGCCAGCGCAGCAGCGCACCGAGCGCCGCGCCGATCGCGACGGCGAACGCACTGGCGGCATGGATCGCGGCGGACGCGGACATCGGACGGAGGCCGGCGGAGGCGGGATTCGCGGTCGCCGGCATCTTAGCCGATCGCCCGGCGCCGGCCGGTCGGCGTGGAGCCGGCGCCCCCGGCGTGCGGCCGGGCCGGCGAAGCGCCGGTTTACCGCGCCCGCGCGAGCCGCTAGAATGCGCGCCCTCGCGTGGCTATGTAGCTCAGCCGGTTAGAGCACAGCACTCATAATGCTGGGGTCGGTGGTTCGAGTCCACCCATAGCCACCAGTCCGCGTGAAGGCCCAAGCAGGCCCGGCTTCCCCCCGGCTTCTCCAGTGTTTTCGCAGCACCCTAGCCTCCGCGAAAAAGGGGTTGCTACGTCAAGTGCTGCAGAGAGACGAAGCCAAACCTACACCTCCCGAGTCATCATCCGATCCCACCTCAGTGCCACCTTAGGCACGCGGAAATCATCCGCAGCCTGCGCACTCAGGACAGCCGCGAGGCCCTCCGGCGCCTCAGGGTGTGGCAGGGGCACATTGAGCGCCTCTCGACGCTCGTGAGCCGACTGGGGCCGAAATGACGCGCGAGGGAATCGACCGGCTGATCGCCGAGTACACCACCAAGACCTCGATTAGATCAGAAGACGATCTCGTGCTTGAGTGGGAAAGGCTGGGCTTGGACCAGTACGGCTGGGATCATAATGATCGCGCTCACGAGATTTTTCAGTCGCGCTTGCCAACGCCCGATCTGCGACCGGCACTGGACTAGCGCGGCAAATGGCGCCGAAAGCTCCCGAGGATGTCCAGCGCAAGCTCGCGCGCCGTCTCACGGAGGTCCAGCTTGTGGGAATCATTGAACACTGCGCGCACTCAACGGCGAGCCATTACGGCGCCCTCGCGTCTCGTATCAGTCTCAGCCTGCGCGCGAGGTCACCTCAAAGCCGACCCTCCGGATGTCAGCACTGACGCGCCGGTACGGCGATGAGCGCGTAATCGATCCCCCAAGAGACCGTCGAAACGAGACATTGTTGCTTGTACGCAACTGCCACCGCTTCACGCCAGTCAAGACCGAGGCACATCGACTGTCGCGTCACCCTTCCGGGCTTGGGACACCCGTAGCGGGATCGAACTTGGTGGTGATGTTCCCAGTGACTGGGTCAAAGCTGAGGTGGTCCTAAGGGTTGGTTGAACACCCGCCCCGGGTCTGATCAACGGCCGTAGTTGAAAGAGAAAGCCGCAACCGTCAAAGTCGGTCCGGGGCCAGAGGGGCACGCACTTGGAAGCAGTAGCACGACATCTGCGGGATCGCGCCATCGCGCTCGGGGTCGCCTCGGATGTGGAGGCCGATAGCTTCGGCCGATCTGCGTTTAATCGCTACTACTATGCAGCCTACCTTGCAGTCAGGCACATTCTCGAACCGGTGATCCCTGATCTCCCAAGGCAACACAGCACGCTCCCTGAGTTTCTACGTACCACCGTCCGCAAGCAGCTTGGTAAGAGAAGAGAGCGTGCATCCAGAGCAGGCGACCACCCAGCCGCCAAGGCTTCAAAAGATGCCAAGCAGGCGGTGCTCAATCTTGCTGAGATTCTTGTGGCAGGTTATGGGTCGCGGGTGATGGCGGATTACCACCCCGAGATCCCGGTGGACTTTGGCTGCCAAGACTTCAAGCTCAATGAGGTGCGCTGCACGGTAGCGCAGGGATGGCCCCCTAAGGCCAAGCACTTCGCCAACATTATCGCAGCAGCGATGCGACAAACTGATGCAAGCTGAGGAGCTTGTTTCCCATATTGTGGAGCGAGCCGGATTGGTTCCGGTTGGCCCTGTCGTGAGTGGGCGAGACTCCCAGTCCCCGATCTACTATGTAACGCTCCGCGTCGCGCGCGACGCATCAGGGAAGCAGGTTCCGTCCAACCGCTCACTCCATGCCGTCGCCAATGAGCTTAAGGCCCAAGGCATCACCGTTGAGTTCATTCTGACTTACGAGGAGTCTCAAGACGTCGAGCGTGGGTTGCGAGCCACAATACTCCACAGCCATATTGATCAAATCCGAAATCTCTTTGTCTCCATTCAGGCCACGAGGGCTGACGTATGGATCGAGCCGAAGGGTGGCATCGAGGCGGATGTCCTTATGGCTATCCATGATCGTGCTGAGGCCTTCCTTAGGCTCGTTGAGATTGAGCTCTCAAGCGTCAAGCTGACTACGGAAGAAATACTGCCAAGCAAACTGGCACTACTCACTACTATTCGACATCACGCCCCCGCGAGTTTAACGGTCATTGCAGCCGATCTTGGGCGACGGAAGCTCACGGTGCCGTCTCCGGACTGGCTGCACAGGAGACTGGATGCCCTTCGCAGAGCCGGCCAAGTGGTCCGTCTGGGGACTGGGGAGTACACGCTGACAGAGGACTCCTTGAAAGCCCTTGGCACGGCGAAAAACCGAACCAGTCCGGACATTCGCCGCCTCCTTGCGCTCTCAAGACGTGGCAGCTAACCTCATACCCGCGGGAGCCTCAGGCGCGGGCGTGCATCATGCCCAGGTGGTTGCCAAGGTCCGGGATAGAAGGGTCGCCGACGAAGCGGCTGCGGCTCCTTCGAATCCACAGCCGCTTCGTCGGCGCTCAACGAAAGTTTTTTACTTTGCTATATGAGGCTCCCGCAACCTCTTCTCGACTCGCCCTTCTTCCAGTTCGAACGACTGGAAGAGTTCGAGCGTGCCCTGTCTGACGGCTGGGATGACGACGGCCTTGTAGAGGTGAGGCGATTGGCTGCTCTTGGCTTACCACCGATTGCATCCCCAAGTGCGCTAGCAACGCTCCTTGGCGTTAATCAAGGCCTTATCTGGTCATTCGTACATCGCACGCAGAAGCACTACAGATCCTTTTCGATTCCCAAAGGCCCTCATCGGAGGCAGATCGACGCGCCGAGGGTTGCCCTGAAGGTCGTCCAGAAATGGCTAGCGACACAGTTAGGCCGAAAGCATGAACCGCACAGTCACGTCTACGGTTTCGTGCCCGGAAAATCACACTTGAACGCTGCGATAGTCCACGCCCCGGCGACCTGGGTGCTCTCGCTTGATATCGAAAGCTTCTTCCCGTCGACGCCACAAGAACTGGTTGAAAATTCCCTAATCCGCTTCGGCTTTGGCGGGGCCGGTGCAACGTTGATTGCAAGCCTCGCATGTCTACGAGGAAATCTCGCTCAAGGCGCGCCTACCAGTCCTATTCTGTCTAATATTTGCTTCGTCCCATGGGACGACTCCCTTGCTCAAATTGCCTCGCAATGGGGCGTCCGCATTACTCGCTACGCTGACGATATCGTGTTCTCCGGTACGGCGGAATACCCGGAAGGGCTTGTGGAGGCGGCATCGGCCTTGCTTTCGGACTCTCCATGGCGCTTATCTGAAAGAAAGATTTCTCTAGCTGTAGCGCCAGCGCGCCGAAAGGTCCATGGTTTGCTGGTCCACGGGGACTGCATTCGCTTAACGAAGGGGTATCGCAACAAGTTGCGCGCTTACCGCCATCTACTCGCCACTCGCCCCAACCTTGACCGTCAGTTCCGCGATGCGGTGCGTGGACATATCGCTTACCAAGACGCTGTCGAGCAACTCGCTGATTAAACGTGACTGTGGGGGATGCCCTGAAGCTGCCCCGTCGGAACGGACGCCAGGAAGCAATACATTCATCGCGACCTGAAGATTCCCATGCAGCACATCACGCGTCGTCATTACACGGGCAACTTCAAGACTCGGGCCGTTGCCTTAGCCAAGTGGGTCGGACGGTCTGAGGCGGCCCGGCAGTTGGACATACCGGTCATGACGTTGGGCAACTGGCTGGACGGCTCGCGCGCCGGCCAGCCGGTTCAAACCGCGCACCACCGACAGTCGGCACGGCCGGTCGGTGGTCGGCAATCACCTGGATCGGCAGTTCGCGGTGGCCATCCGCTGCTAGCCTGGGTCGGAGACATCACCTATCTGCCCGCTCGCGAGGGTTGGCTGTATCCGACCGCGGTGATCGTCCTGCGCACCCGACAAGTCCTGGGTTACGGCTTGCCGAACGGATGCCCGACGATCTCGTACGCTAGGCGTTCCTCAATGCATGGTCGGCTTCGCCGGTATCGCCTTACATGATTTCCACCCCGATCGCGGCAGCCAGTACGCCAGCGGTGAGTTCGGCAGAACGCCGGCCGCGCGCGGCTTCGTGGCGAGCATGAGCCGCAAGGGCACCTGCTGGGAGGGCGCAATGTTCTGCGATATGCGGAGGAAATCGTGAAGGCGATGGCCTGTGCGCTTGAAGGACGCTTACCTTCGATTCGAGTTCTGGTTGTGACCTACATCGCCCTCGTCGTATGAACCGGCGCGCGCGAGGCGTTCGCGACCCGCACCAATCCCGAGCTGCTACAGTGGGGCCTCTGCGGCAGTCCAAGACGCCCGGAGACACTAGGTTTCAGCCCCGGTTGACGACTGGTTCGAGTCCACCATAGCCACCACGTGTTCGGCCAGTAATCGAAGCCGCGTCCTCGATTTGCAGAGTGTGTCGGGCACGCAAAACCAACGACGCGTGACGCGCGTTGCGTTCGATGCCGCGCGATTCAGCGCTTGTAGGGCGGTCATCAGCAGACTGATGCGCAGCCGAGCCGCATGCGCTTCAACGCACGTGCACTCGCACTCGCCGATCCACGAGCCGAAAGAGCCTGTGCATGACCGAGGTCGCCACTTCGCGTATCTGTGCGGTCGCGCTGCGACGCTCCCTCCAACGCGATCCGCAAGGCCACGAAGCGCAGTCCCATCGTGCTCTGGTTCGGCGCATCGCGCGGCTGATCGGCGCGGACTACGCCAACGATCCGGCCGACGATTGCGCGCAGGGCGCCGAGTGCTACTTCGTGCCGGACTGCACGCTGCTGCGCGAGGAAGCCGATGCGCTCGGCATCCGCGGCGAGGCCGATCTGTTCGGCGGCGTGGTGCCGTACGCGTTCGTCGCGACCAAGACGATCAGCCACGGCCTGATCGACGCCGCCGCGACCGCGCCGGAGGGCTGGTCGCATGCGCTCGGCGAGGCGCTCGGCGATACGGTGCTGCCGGGCTACTCGGTGTTCGCGCGCGAGGACCTGCTGCGCGCCGGCGGCCGGCTGCTCGGCGACGGGCCGGTGCGCATCAAGGCCGCGCACGAGGCCGGCGGCAATGGCCAGCGCGTCGTCGCGACCGAGCGCGAGCTCGCCGACCATGCCGCGACGCTGACCGATGCGAAGCTGCGCCGCTACGGCGCGGTCGTCGAGCGCGATCTCGCCGCGGCGACCACCTACAGCATCGGCCAGGTCCGCATCGGCGGGCACGAGATCGCGTACTTCGGCACGCAGCGGCAGACCGTGGACCATCGCGGCCTGGAGGTGTACGGCGGTTCGGATCTGACAGTCGTGCGCGGCCGCTTCGACGATCTGCTGGCCTGCATGCTGGCCGAGGAGATGCTTCGCGCGATCGAGCAGGTGCTCCGCTACGATGCGGCCGTCATGCGTGCGTATCCGGACGTCTGCGCGACGCGCCGCAACTACGACGTCGTCGCCGGTCTCGATCGCGACGGCCGGCGCCGGTCCGGCGTGCTCGAGCAGTCCTGGCGCATCGGCGGCGCGAGCGCGGCCGAGATCGCCGCGATCGAGGCCTTGCTGGCCGAGCCGTCACGCGCGCTGGTGCGCGCATCGACGTATGAAACCTACAGCGGCGAGGTACCCGGCGGCGCCGAGATTCATTTTCGGGGCAGGGAGGGGCAGGTAGGGTCGCTGGTCAAGTACAGCCTCGTCCATCCGCAATGAACGTACAGCTCGAATCGGTCGACATCGCGGTCGACCATGATCTGATCGGCGCCACGCTGCTGTCGCCGGCGCAGTCGCTGCCCGGTGTGCTGTTCGTGCACGGCTGGGGCGGCAGCCAGGAGCACGACCTGGTGCGCGCGCGCGAGGCGGTCGGCATCGGCTGCGAATGCCTGACCTTCGACCTGCGCGGCCACGAGCGCACGGCCTCGCAATGGGAGACCGTCTCGCGCGAGGAGAACCTGGCCGACCTGGTCGCGGCCTACGACTGGCTGGTCGCGCGGCCGCAGGTCGACCCGGCCTCGATCGCGTTGGTCGGCATCAGCTACGGCGGCTATCTGGCCTCTATCCTGACCACGCTGCGGCCGGTGCGCTGGCTCGCGTTGCGCTCGCCGGCGATCTACCAGGACGAAGGCTGGCAACTGGCCAAGCGCCAGCTGCACGCCGACGGCACGCTGGCCGCGTACCGGCGCAGCCGCATCGCCTGGCAGGACAACCGCGCCTTGCGCGCCTGCGCGGCGTTCCGGGGCGATGCACTGGTCGTGGAGGCCGAGCACGACGACATCGTCCCGCATGCGGTCACCGCCAACTACGTGCATGCGTTCGGCCAGGCGCGGTCGTTGACCAAGCGCGTGATCGCAGGCGCCGACCATGCGTTCACGACAAAGCTCGTGCAGAAGGCCTACACGGACGTCCTGATCAAGTGGCTGCACGAGATGGTCGTCGGTGCGCGCGGCGAGGTCGCCAAGGCCAAGATGAGCGCGCGCAAGCAGGAGCTGCGCGACGCCGAGCGCGTCGCGCCGGGCGAGCGGCAGCGTCCGCATCTGTGAGGACGGCCGGCGCCGGGTGCGCGCGCCGGTCGCGAGTGCCTCGACCGCGGCGCGCCGCTGACTCGCGCCACGTGCGGTCGCCGCGGGTGGCGGCCGGCCGGAACGCGTCCCGGTCGCTCGTGAACGGCCGTCGGCGCGGGACTTGAACGCAGCCGGTCGCTCCGGCACCCTCGCAGCCCCTCAAGGCACAGGCACCGGCCCGATGATCTCCGCAACCGAAGCGCTCGAGCGACTCAAGGCCGGCAACCAGCGTTTCGTATCGGAAACGCGCGACAGCGACGCGTCGAGCCACCAGTCGCGCCGCCGTGAACTGGCCGCCGGCCAGGCGCCGTTCGCGATCATCCTCGGCTGCTCGGACTCGCGCGTGCCGGCCGAGATCGTGTTCGATCAGGGCCTGGGCGACCTCTTCGTGATCCGCGTCGCCGGCAACATCGTCGCGCCGTCGCAGATCGGCAGCATCGAGTTCGCGGCGGCGCGCTACGGCACGCCGTTGGTCGTCGTGCTCGGCCACTCGCAATGCGGCGCGGTGCTGGCGACGGTCGAGGAACTCGGTCGCCGCACCGAGGAGCAGTCGCGCAACCTGCGTTCGATCGTCGACCGGATCCGCCCGTCGGTCGAGACCCTGCTCGAGACCGAGGTCGCGCACGATCCGGATGCCCTGGTGCGCCACGCGGTGCGCGCGAACATCCGCATGTCGGTGCATCAGCTGCGCTACGGGTCGGCGCTGCTCGAGCAGATGATCGAGCGCGGCACGCTCAAGGTCGTCGGCGCCGAGTACTCGCTCGAGACCGGCGTCGTCGACTTCTTCTACTGATCGCGCGCCGCGGCGGCGGGCCGCGCGCGGGAGGCTCCAATCGCGTGATAGGCCGGTCCGGCCGGTCGCGTGCGGCGTCGTGATGCGTCGCAGACGATGGCAGACCGACGGCGCGCTCAGACCTCGCGCGCGAGCGCGTCGAATGCCTCGTGCAGATGCTGTGCGATCGGCTTGCGCGGCGTCGCCTGCTGCTGCCAGGCCTGCGTCGCCAGTCGCGACGCGCCGATCGCGACCATCGCGACCATCCGCAGCGCCGTGCGCCGCTCGGGCTGGCGCCACACCTCGCAGAGCGTCTCGAACAGCGCCTGTTCGCGCTCGACGTAGAACGCCTGCTTGCGCGCCTGCAGCGTCGGGCTCGAACGCATCAGCGCGTCGAGCGAGCTCATCTCCGCGCCGGTGTAGCGCTCGACCTTCGCGACCATCGCGGTGCGCACGGCGTCCAGCGGCCGGACGTCGGGCGATATCCTCAGCAGATCGGCCCCGAGCGACACCCAGCTGTCCTCGAGCCAGAACAGGACGATGTCGTCCTTGGACTTGAAATACGAAAAGAAGCCGCGTCGCGAGATGCCGGCCGCGGACGCGATCGCGTCGAGCGTCGTGCCGTCGTAGCCGTGGGCCAGGAACAGGCGCAGGCCGGCCTCGGCGATGCGCCGCCGCGTCTCGCGGCGCTTGCGCTCGCGCGGGCCCTCTGCGGCACCGGTCCGCTCCGGGCGCGCGTGTTCGGACATGTCGGATGACCTATTGCGTTCCTGCACTCGGTGCATTAAATATTGCACCGAGTGCATAATTCGATGTTCCACTTTATCGTTCCGTTCTCGATCGAGGCAAGCGCATGACCCGATGGACTCTGGCCGATCTGCCCTCGCAGCGCGGCTGCAGCGCGGTCGTCACCGGTACCGGCGGACTCGGTTTCGAGGTCGCGGCGGCGCTGGCGAGCGCCGGCGCCGACGTGATCCTGGCCGGACGCGACGCGGCCAAGGGCGCGGCCGCCGCCGAGCGCATCCGTCGCGCGGCGCCGGGTGCGCGCGTCACGTTCGGCGCCGTCGATCTGGCCAGCCTCGACTCGATCGAGGCTTTCGCCGACCGGCTGCGCGCCTCGCGCGGGAGTCTCGACCTGCTGGTCAACAACGCCGGCGTGATGACGCCGCCGCAGCGGCGGACCACGGCGGATGGCTTCGAACTGCAGTTCGGCACGAATCACCTGGGCCACTTCGCGCTGACCGCGCAGCTGCTGCCGCTGCTGCGCAACGGCAACGCGCCGCGCGTCGTCGGCGTCTCGAGCATCGCCGCGCGGCGCGGCGCGATCGATCTCGACGACCTGCAGTCCGAGCGCCGCTATGCGCCGTTCGTCGCGTACGGCCAGTCGAAGCTGGCCTGTCTGATGTTCGCGCTCGAACTGCAGCGCCGCAGCGTGGCCGCCGGCTGGGGCATCGACAGCCTCGCCGCGCATCCGGGCATCTCGCGGACCGACCTGCTGACGAACGGTGCCGGCGCCTGGAGCGGTGCCGGCATGGCGCGCCGGTTCCTGTGGTTCCTGTTCCAGCCGGTCGCGCAGGGCGCGCTGCCGATCCTGTTCGCGGCGACCTCGCCGCAGGCGAGCGGCGGGGCCTACTACGGTCCCGATGCGCTCGGCGAAAGCCGCGGCCATCCGACCGCGGCGCGCATCCCGCCGCAGGCGCTGGACCGCGCCGTCGCCGCGCGGCTCTGGGATGCGTCGGAACGGCTGACCGGGATGCGGTTTCCGGCCGAGGCGACGCCCGATCGGTCGGTCGCAGATCGCGCGCCGGCGGTTCCAGAGCGCGCGCGACAGGCGGCTACCGACCTGCCGCCGAGTTGAAGTGCATGCGCGGCAGCCCGCGCCGTTCGAGGCATGTGTACGAGAAGCGAGCACTGAGCGGTAAGACCTGCCGGCTACGGTTCTGGCAGGCGCACGCAACGATGCGATCACGAGGCCGGTCGTGCGGCCGATCGCCCGGCGCGGCGCTTGCCCATGCCAGCGCCCATTTTTCGCACCCCAAAAAAGTCGTACTCGTTCGCTGATTTGCCGTTCGATCGAGCGTGGCACGGCGTGGGCCGGCTACGCGCAGTCGCGAGCGCGTCGCAGCAGCAGATCTCGCTCGCGCACATTGCGCGTCAGCGCGGCGGCCTCCTCGAACGCGCTGCGCGCCTCGGCGCCGCGGCCGAGCTTGGCCAGCAGATCGCCGCGCACCGCTGGCAGCAGGTGATAGTGGGCGAGGGCAGGCGTTTCCCTCAACGCGTCGGCGATGTCGAGGCCGGCCTGCGGTCCGGCCGCCATCGCGACCGCGACGGCCCGGTTGAGCTCGACGACCGGCGAGGGCACGACGCGCGCGAGCTCGGCGTACAGCGCCGCGATGCGCGGCCAGTCGGTCGCTTCGGCGGTCGCAGCGCGCGCATGACAGGCGGCGATCGCGGCCTGCAGCGCGTACGGACCCAGCGCGCCGCCGAGCTTCTCGGCCCGCGCCAGCCCGACCAGGCCGCGGCCGATCAGCAGCCGGTCCCAGCGCGCGCGGTTCTGGTCGAGCAGCAGCACCGGCGTGCCGTCGGCGTCGGTGCGCGCCTGCGCACGCGAGGCCTGCAGCTCCATCAGCGCGAGCAGGCCGTGCACCTCCGGCTCTTGCGGCATCAGGCCGGCCAGCACACGGCCCAGGCGCATCGCGTCCTCGCACAGCGCCGGACGCATCCAGTCCTCGCCTGCGGTCGCCGAATAGCCCTCGTTGAAGATCAGGTACAGCACCTCGAGCACCGAGGCCAGGCGCTCGCCGAGCGCGTCGCCGCGCGGCACCTCGAACGGCACGCCCTTCTCGGCGAGGCTGCGCTTGGCGCGCACGATGCGCTGCGCGATCGTCGGCTCGGGTACCAGGAACGCGCGCGCGATCTCCTCGGTGGTCAGGCCGCCGAGCAGGCGCAGCGTCAGCGCGACGCGGGCCTCGGTCGACAGCAGCGGATGGCAGGCGACGAAGACCAGACGCAGCAGGTCGTCGTCGAACGGGTCGTCGAGCGCGGCCTCGGCGCCGAACGAGGCTTGTTCGAGCGTCTCCTCGAGCGCGTGGACGAGGGCGTCGTGCTTGCGCATCAGCAGCTGGTCACGGCGCAGCCGGTCGATTGCGCGGCGCTTGGCGGCCGCCATCAGCCAGGCGCCGGGGTTGTCCGGCACGCCGCTCGCCGGCCAGTGTTCGAGTGCGGCGACCAGGGCGTCCTGCGCGCATTCCTCGGCGATGCCGAGGTCGCGCACCAGGCGCATCAGGCCGGCGATCAGCCGGGGGGATTCGATGCGCCAGACCGCACCGACCGTGCGCTGGATGTCGGCCGCCGTCATGGCGGCCGATCAGACCATTCCCGTCCATCGCGCGCAAGCGCCGGACCGGCTGCGCGGCCGGCCGGCCGCGGCGACCGGACCGGCACGCGCCGGTCACGGCACGTCGCGCGCCGGCTGCCGCATCTCGTCGAAGCCGGCGGCGGCCTGCTGCACGTCCTCGGGGAAGTCGGCCATGTCCATGACCTGGCGGATCTCGATGACCTCGTTGTCGGACGCCGGACAGCGCATCGCCCAGGCGATCGCCTCCTCGCGCGACTTCACCTCGATCATCCAGTAGCCGCCGAGCACTTCCTTGGCCTCGGCGAACGGTCCGTCGGTCACGCTCGGCTTGCCGCCGGCGAAATGCACGCGGGCGCCCATCGACGGCGGATGCAGGCCGTCCAGCGCCAGCAGCACGCCGGCGTTCTGCAGCGCCTCGTTGTACTTCATCATCGTCGCGACGGCGTCGGCCTCGGGCAGCGTGCCGGGTGCCGCGCTCTCGTAGCCCTTCGGGATCATCAGCATCATGAAGCGCATCGCTCAGCCCTCCGCCGCGCCGGCGCCCGGGAACGCCGCCATGTCCATGTAGGCCAGCTCCCATAGATGCCCGTCCGGGTCCTCGAAGCCGTGCTGGTACATGAAGCCGTAGTCCTTGGCCGGATTGGGCGTGGTGCCGCCCGCGGCGAGCGCCTTGGCGACGAGGTCCTCGACCTCGGCGCGGCTCTCGACGCCGAGGCAGACCAGCACCTCGGTCTGCGCGTGGGCGTCGCACAGCGGCTTGGGCGTGAAGGTCTTGAAGAACGGCTCGACCAGGAGCATCACGCAGATGCCGTCGGCGACGATCATGCAGGTGGCGTTCTCGTCGGTGAACATCGGGTTGAACGTGAAGCCGAGCGCCGTGAAGAACGCGACCGAGCGGTCGAGGTCCTTGACCGGCAGGTTGACGAAGATCTGTCTGGCCATGTGCAGCGAACTCCTCAATCGGTAGTAGACGTGGACGAGCGGATCGTGGTCGAACCGACCGGCGGTCAGGCCGCGGCGTCGGTGCAGGGCCTGAGACAGTTGACCATCCACGGCGTACCGAAGCGGTCGACCAGCATGCCGAAGCGCTGCGCCCAGAACGTCTCGGCCAGCGGCATCAGGATCGTCGCGCCGTCGGACAGCGCGCCGAAGATCCGCTCGGCCTCGGCAACGTCCTCGACGCCGATGTTGACCTGCATGCCCTGCGCCGGCTGGAACTGGCCGGGCGGGCAGTCCGAGCCCATCAGCACGGCGTTTCCGGCGGTCAGGCACACGTGCAGCACGCGGTCACCCCAGTCCGGCGGTACATGCTCGGCCATCGGCGAGCCGGGTGTGGCCTGGACGAGGTCGAGCTTGCCGTCCAGCACGCGCGCATACAGCGCGAAAGCCTCGGCACAGCGGCCGTCGAAGTTCAGATAAGCGTTCAGTTGCATCGCGAGGGTCTCCGATCGGGGCGGTTCGGGGGATGCCGCCGGTGGTTGATGATCGGACGACGAACACGGGTGCGCCGGATCGACACCGGGGCGAAAAAAAATCGTCGTCTTGACGGCGGCCCGCGTCGCCGGTAGTGGTGTCGGCCTTTCGCATCACGGAGCCGGCCATGCAATTCCTGCTGCTGATCTACAACGAGGACGCCCTGCTCGAGGCGCTGCCGGACGGGGAGGCCGACGCGATGATGCGCAGCTGCCTGGCCCATGCCGACGAACTGCGCGAGGAAGGCCATCTGCTCGAGTCGCAGCAGCTCGAGCCGCCGGCGGCCGCCAAGGCCGTGCGGATCCGCAGCGGCAAGCTGACCGTGCTCGACGGTCCGTTCGCCGAGACCAAGGAGTACCTCGGCGGCTTCAATCTGATCGAGGCGGCCGACTACGAGGAGGCCGTCAAGATCGCCGCGACGTTCCCGTGGGCGCGCACCGGCTGCGTCGAGGTGCGGCCGGTGCGCGACATCGACGCGGTGCGGCGCCGCGTCGGCGCGGCCGCCGCCAAGGCCTGACGCCGCCACGGACCGGCGCCGCCGTGTCGACGCGGCGGCCGGCCTGTCGACCTGGCGACTCGGTCCTTCGCGCCGTGCGGATCCGCATCGCGCATCGCGATGCGGATTCGCCGTGACACGCTCCGGCGACGCTCAGGGCAGTTCGAAATCGTCGCGGAAGATCAGATCGGACGGATCGCCCTGGCAGTCGAGCGTCAGCGTGATGTCGTCGATCCAGGCACTCATCGTGTGCTCGCCGCCGACGACCGTATTGCCCTCGCTGGCGGTCATCACCACCAGCAGCGAGCTGCGGTAGGTCGCCTGCGCCTCGCCGAGCTCGATCGTCACCGGAATGCCGGGCTGGCTGAAGCTGCTCGAGCGCCCGAGCGAGAGATGACCGGACGCGTTCGGCGTGCCGCCGCTGCAGGACTCGCCGCCGTCGTGGCGCAGTTCCCAGTACAGGCCGGCGTAGTCGGCATTGACGATCGCACCGCCGGAGCCGCGGCCGAATCCGTTCAACGTGTAGCGCCCGGGACCCGGCAGCGGAATGCACTGGCTGGCCCCGAACGCGCGCGTCACGTTCTGCGGCGCGGTCAGCAGGACATGCGCGGAACCCGAATCGGCCGAGCCGGCCGCATCGCGCGAGCCGTCCCAGGTCGTATTGGTCGACGACCACAGCCGCAGGTCCTCGTCGAAGCCGGCGTTGAGCGCCAGCGGCAGCAGCTGCTGCCGTTCGTAGGCGCCGACGTCGCGGCGACCGCGGAAATCGGCGCGGCAGGCGAGGTCTTGATCGCGCGGCAGGCCGAGCAGGTCACGGTCGTCGCCGGCGAGGACCGGGGCGCGATCGACGGCAGGCGAGGCCGCGGCCGGCCGGTAGTCGCCGCGTTCCGGATCGAGAAAGCGCGGATCCTGCGTGACCAGTTCGGTGCTGTTGCCGCCGTCGAGCGAGCCGCGATCGCTGACGATCGAGGTCTCGAACGTCTTGTCGCAGCCGCTGCATTGCAGCAGGGGCTTGCCGGGCTGCCACAGGATCGAGCGGTACAGACGGAACAGACCGTCTCCCTGCGCGATCACCTGCGCGGCGCCGACCGCATTGCCGGCCAGCGTGACGTCCGATATCCAGACCAGACCGCTGCCGCCCTGCCGGATCAGGTTGCCGCTGCTCTCGTTGTCGGCGATCAAGGCGTTGTACAGCGCGATCAGCGTGCTGCCGCCGGCCTCGATCAGGCGGCCGCCGCGATTGCCTTCGATCGCGACGCCGCCGCGCATGGCACTCATGTCCGAGCCGGAGTAGCCGATGTACAGGCTGACGTTCTGCTCGAGGTGGAACGTCCCGCCGTCGGTCGGCTGGGCCGAGCCGTTCTGCGAGACGTTGCCGCGGACGCTGCCGCAATACGCGCCCGGCGAGCACACCGCGGCGGCGGGCCAGCCGTTGCTGATCGAGCTGTCGTTGAAGTAGAGGCTGCTGCCGAGCGGGCTGCCGAACGTGGAGTCGTACGAGGCGCCGTAGACGGCCGCGCCCTTCGCCGCGACGTTGCCGTCGAGATCGACGTTCCAGAGCCAGGCCTCGGCACGGACGGTGTCGTCGAAGTCCGCGTAGGGCCGCAGATAGATCGCGCCGCCGTGCTGGGTCGCGACGTTCTGGCGGATCGCCGCCGGCGTGCCGGCCACGGTCGAGTACATCTGCAGCTGGGCGATCATGCTGATGCTGGTCGTCACGCTGCCCGGATCGTCGCCGAACACGGCCACGCCGCCGCCGTGCACCGCGCGGTTGCCGTAGATCGCACCGAGCCCGGGCGTGCCGCTGCCGATGCGCGCGTAGGCCGCGTTCTGCTTGGCCAGCAGGATCAGGCCGCCACCGTAGCCGCCGCCGCCGTTGCCGAGCGCCTCGTTGAACGCGATCAGGCTGTTCGGCTCGAGCATGTCGAAGCGCGCCCTCTCGATGTAGACGCCGCCGCCGCTGTGCGCGGCGATGTTGTTGTTGACGATGACGTCGCGGCCGAACACGAGCCTCGCTTCGCCGGAGTCCTCGCCGCGGACGTAGATGCCGGCGCCGTAGCCGGCGCGGTTCTGCCGCACCGAGACGTTGTGCAGCTCCAGACGGCCGCGGCCGACGAACAGGATGCCGCCGCCGTGATCGGAATCGGGGTTGTCGCCGCCGGTCAGCGCCAGGCCGCGCAGGCGCACCAGCGCGCCGGTGTCGCCGTACAGGCGCAGCACCGGATAGCCGCCGCCGCCGCTGCCGTCGAGCACGGTCGTGCCGCTGGTCGCATCGGTGACGCAGTTGTCGTAGCCGCCGGCGATCTCGAGCTCCTGGCTGGTCGAGATCATGACCTGCTGGGCCGTGTAGGCGGCGTCGCGCGCGATGCGGATCACGTCGGCGCCGGGGCTGTTCTGGGCCGCGTCGACGGCGGCCTGGATCGTGGTGTGCGTACAGCCCGCCTCCGAACCGCCGACGCGGAAGACGGCGGCCTGCGGCGAGGCGAACGGGGCGAGCGCGGCGAGGCAGAGCACGGCGCGGGCGAAGCGGTGGGCGAGCGTGGGGGACCCAGTCATGGCGAATCTCCGAAGACGCGAAACGGGCGTCGTCCGGTAGAACGCCGTCCGTGCGCGTTCTGCGACACGGCCCGACCGATCGATGCGGCGCGTCAGCGCTCGCGGCCCTCGCGCGCGAGATGCTGCAGGTTCGCGACCAGAGCCGGATCGAGCGGCGCGGGCTTGTGCTCGATCGCGAGCGCTTCGTTCGCCGCGGCGCGGGCTTCGTCGCGGCGGCCGGCGCGCGCCAGCGCGCGCGCCTCGAGCAGCAGCATCGAGAACAGCGGCCGCTGCTCGTTCGGCGAGCGCCGCTTCTGCGCGTCGATCACCGACCGGATCAGCGGCAGCGTCTCGTCGTTGCGGCCGAGCGCGAACAGCGCCAGCGCGCGCTGGAATCTCGCATAGTGCAATTCGCGCACGTCCTCGTTGCCGGTCGCCGCGGCGATCCGGGCGAGCTCGTTGATCGTCGCGAGCGCCGCGGCATAGTCGCCGTGCTTGACCTGCGCGCGCGCGAGGAAGCCCAGCGGCACCAGCAGCTGCGGGTCGTCCGGCCCGCCGAGCTCACGCTGCGCGCTCACCGCGCGTGCCGCGGTGGCCAGCGCCTGCTCGGGGCGGCCGGCGATCGCCTGCATCTGCGAGACCGAGCCGATCAGCCGCGGGCAGACCGGCTGGCGCACGCGCTCGCGTTCGCACAGCGCAACGCCTTCCTCGAACGCGGCCAGGGCCTCCTCGTGACGGCTCTGGCCGGCGCGCAGCCGGCCGAGCGCGGCCAGGGCGTCGAGCGCCTCCGGATGCGCCTCGCCGAGCAGGGCGCGGCGCATCGACAGCGCGCGGTCGATGTACGGCTCGGCGTCGGCGTAGCGCGCCTGCGCGACCAGGAAGCTGCCGTAGATGCCGATCGCCCAGGCGGTGTCCGGATGCGGGCGCGCGTAGAGCTGCTCGGCCAGCGTGATCGCCTCGCGGTAGCTGGCCTCGGCACGCGCGGCGTCGCCGCCGATCGAGGCGGCGTTGCCGATCGCCGACAGCAGCTGCAGGACGTCGCGGTCGGGCGCGCGGCCGCTGGCCTTCCAGTCGGCCAGCGCGCGATCGGCGATCGCCAGGCCCTCGGAGAAGCGCTGTGCGTCGATCAGGCCGCTGCTGCGCAGCAGGTCCACGCGCAGCGCCAGCTCGTCGGCGCGCTCGGGCAGCTGCGCGGCCAGCCGGCGTGCCGCGTCGAACGCGGCCGCGGCGTCCTCGCCGCGGCCGACGTCGGCCAGCGCCTGCGCCAGCGCGATCTGCGCGTCGACGCCGATGCGGCCGCGCGCGGCGAAGCTCGCCTGCAGCGGTTCGAGCTCGGCCAGTGCCGCCTCGGGGCGCGCCTGGCCGCGCAGCGCGCCGGCGCGCAGCACGCGCGCGCGCAGCCACGGCTCGCTGTCGCGCGCGTACAGGCGGCCGAGATCGGCCTCGGCGCGGTCGAGCAGGGCGTGCTCGCGTTCGTAGTCGCCGAGCGCGCCGCTGACCTTCGCCAGCGACAGCAGCAGATCGGCGCGGACGTCGTCGGTCAGCGCGGCATCGCGCAGCGCGCGCGCGCCGGCGTCGTCGACGAGGTCCTCGAGGCTGGGCCGGTGCTCGCGCGGCAGGTCCGGCCCGGCCGCCTCGAACACCGAGACCAGGAAATCGCGCGTCGCGGTCGCGCGGCGCGTCTGCTGGGTCGCGCGCTCGGCCTCCGCGCGCGCGATGCCGGCCTGCCAGACCGCCAGCGCGAGCGCCGCGAACACCGCCAGCACGAATGCCATCGTCACCGCGACGCCGCCCCTGTGGCGCGCGACGAACTTGCGCGTGCGATACCAGCGCGTCGGCGCGCACGCCTGCACCGGGTGCCCGTCGAGCAGGCGCTCCAGATCGTCGGCCAGCGCGCCGGCCGAGGCGTAGCGCTGCGCCGGGTCGGCGTCGATCGCCTTCATGACGATCGCGTCGAGATCGCCGCGGACCTTGTGCCGCGCGATCGGCGGCAGCGTGTGCGGCCCCTCGCCGCCGTGCGCCTCGCCGAGGCGGCTCGACGGCGTACGGCCGCTGCCGTCGTTGACGCGCTCGCCGGTGACCAGCTCGCCGAGCAGCACGCCGAGCGCGTAGACGTCGGTCGCGGTCGTGACCGCGCCGCCGTGACGCTGCTCGGGCGCCGCATAGGCCGGCGTGAACGCCGGCGCGACCGTGTGGCCGGCGTCGTCGTCGGGCTGCAGCAGCTTGGCGATGCCGAAGTCGAGCAGCTTGACCTGGCCATCGGCCGAGACCAGCACGTTCGACGGCTTGAGGTCGCGGTGCACGATCAGGCTGCGGTGCGCGGCGTCGACCGCGCGGCAGACCTGCACCATCAGGCGCAGCCGCGCGCCGAGATCGAGCCGTGCCTCGCGCGCGTGGTCGAGGATGGACGCGCCGCGCACGCGCTCCAGCGCGATCCAGGCCTGACCGCCGGTGCCGATGCCGGCGTCAATCAAGTGCGCGATGTTCGGATGCGCCAGCGCCGCCAGCGCGCGCACCTCGCGCTGGTACTGCTGCTGCGCCTCGGGCGAGTGCACGGTGCGGAACGGCAGCTTCAGCGCGACCTCGCGGCGCGCGCCGGCATGTTCGCGCCAGGCCGCGAACACGCGCGCGTAGCCGCCTTCACCGAGCAGCGATTCGAGCACGTACGGCCCGATCTGCGTGCCGGGCGCCGGAGCGGACGGGTCCGGCGCGCCGATCTCCTCGGCCAGGCGCGCGGCGCCGCCGGTGGCCGGCTCGTTGTCGGCCGCGTCGGCCGCGAGCAAGCGCGAGACCTGGGCGCGCAGCTCCGGATCGGTGCAGTGTTCGAGCAGCCAGGCAGCCGGATCGGTCTGCTCGAGTGCCCGTTCGAACCAGTCGCGCAGCATGTGCGATGTCATCGGCGCACTCATGAAGAAGGTGTCGGCGTCAACGCCGAACGGCGCGGTCTTGCGACATCAGCCGATCTCGGCCTGCAGGAACGCACGCGCGAACCGCCAGTCGCGGTCGACCGTGCGGCGCGCGAGCGCGAGCACCTCGGCGGTCTGTTCGAGCGTCAGACCGGCGAAGTAGCGCAGCTCGACGACGCGCGCGGCGCGCGCGTCGAGCGCCTCGAGCTTCCGCAGCGCCTGTTCCAGCGCCATCGCCTCCTCGGCGCTCTGCAGGGCCAGCTCGGTGCCGGTGCCGGTCAGCGTGATGCGCTGCCAGTCGCCGCCGGCGCGCAGCCGCAGCCGGTCGCGTGCGCGGTCGCCGAGCAGGTGGCGCATCGCCTTGGCCGCATACGCGAAGAACTGCGCGGGATGCTCGAAGCGCGCCTCGCCGTGGCGGCCGAAGCGCAGGTACAGCTCGTGCACGAGCGCGGTCGCGTCGAGCGATTCGTGCGGTCCGGCGCGCTGCAGCCGCGCGCCGGCCAGCGCCTTGAGCCGGTCGTAGACCTGCGCGAACAGGGCGTCGGCGTCCTGCGCGGGCGCCGCGGCGGGTGAATCGGCGGAATCGATCATGCGGCCTCCGGTGCCGGATCTGCGCGCGGGTCGGCCGCGCAGATGCCCCGCCGCCGATCTTAGAGCGTGTCGTGCCGTCTTGCCGAGACCGCCGCGGCTGCGCGTCGCGCAGGCGAATGCCGCTCGAGCTGAACGACCGGTCTGACGCGACGGCGGCCGCGGTGGCATCATGCGCGGCTGTGTTCTCCCCCACGGTGTTCCGTGTCCCAGTTGCCCCGTCGGCGTCGTCTGGCTCCGCTGCTCGCGGCGCTGGCGATGTTCGGTCCGTTCTCGATCGACACGCTGTTCCCGGCGTTCCCGGCCGTGGCCGCCGACCTCGGCGCCGGCCCGGTGGCGATGCAGCAGACGATCAGCGTCTATCTGATCGCCTATGCGCTGATGTCGCTGGCGCACGGGCCGCTGTCGGACGCGCTCGGCCGGCGCTCGGTGATCCTGGCCGGTGTCGCGCTGTTCACGCTGGCGTCGATCGGCTGCGCGCTGGCCGGATCGATCGAGAGCCTGCTCGCGTTCCGCGCCCTGCAGGGCGTCTCGGCCGGCGCCGGCATGATCGTCGGCCGGGCGATCGTACGCGACTGCTTCGACGGCGCCGACGCGCAGCGGCTGATGGCCTCGATCTCGATGATCTTCGGCATCGCGCCGGCGATCGCGCCGATCGTCGGCGGCTGGGTCATCGCGTTCGCGCGCTGGCCGATGATCTTCTGGCTGCTGGCCGCGTTCTCGCTGGTGCTGTGGTTCGTCTGCCTGGCCTGGCTGCCGGAGACGCATCCGCGCGAACGCCGCACGCCGCTGTCGATGGCCGAGCTGGTGCGCTCGTACCGGATGATCCTGACCGATCGCATGTTCGTGCCGCTGTCGCTGTCGGGCACGCTCGGCTTCGGCGCGCTGTTCGTCTACATCGCCTCGGCGCCGGCGTTCGTGCTCGGCCTGCTGCAGCTGGACGAGCAGAGCTTCGCGTGGCTGTTCGTGCCGGCGATCGGCGGCATGATGACCGGCTCGCTGCTGTCGGGCCGCTTGGCCGGGCGGCTGTCGCCGCTGGCGACGGTGCGGCTCGGCTTCGCGATCATGCTGGCCGCCTCGGTCGTCAACATCGCGTTCGCCTGGCTGCTGCCGCGGCCGATGCTGCCGTGGTCGGTGCTGCCGATCGCGCTGCAGGGCGTCGGCGTCGCGCTGAACTTCCCGACGCTGGCGCTGCTGCTGCTCGACCGCTATCCGCATCATCGCGGCGCGGCCTCCTCGATGCAGGCCTTCGTCAACCTGCTGGTCAGCGCGCTGATCGCCGGTGGCCTGTCGGCGCTGCTGTCCGACAGCATTCTGAAGCTGGCGCTGGCGGCCGGCGCGTTCTCGCTGGCCGGCGCGGCCGTCTGGTGGCTGCGGCCGCGGCAGCCGACCGAGCGCAGCGCCTGACCGGTCGCGACGTGTGCGGTCGCGTGCCGGTCCGGATCCGTGCGGCGCGGCGAATGCCCGGGGTGGGCACCGACGGGCCGCCTCGCCCGCGCTGCGCCGACGATGCCCGCCGATCGCGCGCCCGGACTGCGTCGCATCGAGGCCGGGCGGCGGCCGCCGCCGTTCCGTGCCACCATGAGAGGGTCCGAGGAGGAGTGGCATGGCGAGTCTCGATCAGATCCGCACGTTCGTGACCGTGGTCAAGCAGAACAGCTTCGCGCGGGCCGGCCGCGTGCTCGGCGTGACACCGTCGGTGGTCAGCAAGCGCATCGCCGAGCTCGAGCACGACCTGGGCGTGCAGCTGCTGCTGCGCACCACGCGCAAGCTGACGCTGAGCGACCACGGCGCGCGCTACTTCCATCGCGCGGTCGAGCTGCTGCAGCGGTTCGACGAGCTCGAGCGCGACATCGCGCGGCACCGCGACGAGACGGCCGGCCTGGTGCGCATCGGCGCGCCGACCTCGATCGGCGTCAACTACATCGGGCCGGCGCTGATCGAGTTCCGCGCGCGCCACCCGGACGTGCGCTTCGACCTCGTGCTGCACGACCGCACCGTCGATCCGGTCGAGGAGGGGCTGGACCTGCTGATCGCCGAGCAGACCTACGTGATTCCGAACGGCGACCTCACCGAGGAGCCGCTGTGCCCGATCGAGCGCGTGATCTGCGCGTCGCCGGCCTATCTGGCGCGGCGCGGCACGCCGCAGCATCCGCGCGACCTGGTCCGGCACGACTGCCTGCACTACTCGTTCCTGCCGAGCGCGCAGGTCTGGCTGTTCACCGGCCCCACCGGCGAGATCAGCGTGCCGGTCAGTCCGGTGTTCAGCACCAGCAACGGTCAGATCATGCGCCAGATCGCGCTGAAGGACGGCGGTCTGGCGATGCTGCCGACCCACGTCGTCGGCGAGGACATCCGCGCCGGGCGGCTCGCGGTCGTGCTGACCGGCTACGAGCTGCCGCAGTTCTGGCTGGTCGCGATCCTGCCGCCGCTCAGCCGCATCTCGCGCCGCGTGCAGCTGTTGGTCGAGCATCTGCGCGCGGTGTTCTCGCCGCCGCCGTGGCTGCGCAGCGGCGCGCAGGCGCAGGCCGCGCCGGCACGGCCGGACCGGAAGGCGCCGAAGCGGCGCGCTTCCGGCTGAGCTTGGTCACCAGCCGCAGCTGCGGCCCTGGTTCTGCTCCTTGAGCCAGGTCTGCAGCGGCGCGAAGTAGTCGAGGATCGCCGTCGCGTCGAGCTCGCCGCTGCCGGTCAGTTCCTTGAGCGTCTCCGGCCACGGCTGGCTCTGGCCCTTCTTGAGCATCGACCAGAACTTCTGGCCGGCTTCCTTGTTGCCGTAGAAGCTGCACTGGTGCAGCGGGCCCTGATAGCCGGCCGCGTCGCACAGCGCGCGGTAGAACTGGAACTGCAGGATGTGCGCGAGGAAGTAGCGCGTGTACGGCGTGTTGCCGGGCACGTGGTACTTCGCGCCGGCGTCGAAGTAGTCCTCTTCGCGGGCCTCGACCGGCGCCACGCCCTGATACTGCGCCTTCAGCGACCACCAGGCCTCGTTGTAGCGGTCCGGCGTGATCGAGCCGTCGAACACGCCCCAGCGCCAGCGGTCGATCATCAGGCCGAACGGCAGGAACGCGACCTTGGCCAGTGCCATGCGCATCTGCGCGTTGATGACCGCCTGGTCGCTCTGGCGCGGCTTGCCGACCAGGCCGATCGAGTGCAGGTAATCGGGCGTCAGCGAGAGCACGACGGTGTCGCCGATCGCCTCGTGGAAGCCGTCGTTGGCACCGGACTGGAACAGCGGCGGCAGGTCGTTGTAGGCCAGGTAGTAATAGACGTGGCCGAGCTCGTGGTAGATCGTCGTGAAGTCTTCCTCGTTGGGCTTGATGCACATCTTGATGCGCACGTCGCCGGCGAGGTTCATGTCCCAGGCGCTGGCGTGGCAGACCACGTCGCGGTCGCGCGGCTTGACCAGCTGGGCCTTGTCCCAGAAGCTCGCCGGCAGCTTCGGCATGCCGAGCGAGGTGTAGAAGTCCTCCGCGCGCTCGGTCATGGCGCGCGCGACCGCGAGGTCGGCCTCGCGCTCCAGACGCACCGTGTCCTCGGCGCCGGGCCGGCCCTTGAAGCCGGCGCGCGCGTGGCGCAGCGCCTCGGCGCGCTGCTTCTCGAGCGCACCGGTGATGTCGAGGCTGCCGACGTTCCTGTACGGCTCCAGGATCGGCCACAGATTGCCCCAGTCCTGCTGCCACATGTTACCGGTCAGATGCGCCGGCAGCTTGCCGTCGACCTGGCCGCGCGCGCCGTACTTCTTCTCGAGCCGGCCGCGCACGTAGCACTGCAGATCGCTGTAGAGCGGCTTGACCTGATCCCAGAGGCGGTCGGTCTCGGCGCGGAACGCGTCCGGATCCATGTCGTAGCCCGAGCGCCACATCGCGCCGGCATCGGCATAGCCCATCTCGCGCGCGCCCTCGTTGACCAGTTCGACGAAGCGTTGATAGTCGCCGCGCATCGGCTGGGCGATCGTGTGCCAGCCGGCCCAGGCGTCGAGCTGGTCGTCGTAGCCGGCCTTCGGATCGCGCAGCACGTCCTCGAGCTCGCCGAGCTGGCGGCATTCGCGCTTGCCGCCGCGGTCGCGGCAGTAGGTGCCGGCGCCGTAGGCGCCTTCCAGCTTCGAGGCGATCTGCGTCAGCTCGGCGAGCTTGGCCGGGTCCTTCGGCGCCGGCATCGAGGTGCCGAGCTTGAGCAGCGCGATCGAGCGCGCGGTGTCGGCGCTCAGCGCCTGGCCTTCGTAGCGGCGCGATTCCTCGACGAAGGTATTGAGCTGGGCCAGCGCGCGTTCGTTGCTCTTGGCGGCCAGGCGCTGCGAATCGTCGTTGATGTAGGTCACCGCGAGCCACTGCGCGGACGCGGTCTCCGGATACTGCGCGCGCTGGGTCTCGTTGACGCGCGCGACGAATGCATCGGCGCTTTCGCTGGTCGCACCCGGCGCCGGTGCGGCGGCCTTGTCGCGCGTGGCGTTCGCGGCGCAGGCGCCGGTCAGGACGGCCAGCACGGCCGCCGTCAGCAGCTTGACGTTCATCGATGCCTCTCCCCAAGGTCGTGGTCGGTCGCGGAGGCTAGACCGCTGCCGCGACCGTGCGCAAGGGTCCGTCGTCGTGAAGCGCGACGACGGCAGGGGAGGCCGCGCGCTCAGCCCGGGCGGGCCGCCATCGCGATCTCGAACGAGCGCTTGCGCGCGGCATGGTCGTAGACGTTGGCGGTCAGCATCAGCTCGTCCGGGCGGTGACGCTCGACGAAGGCGGCCAGGCCGGCGCGGACCTGGTCGGGATCGCCGACCACGCTGCAGGCCAGCGCCTGTTCGACGCCGATCCGCTCGGCCGGCGTCCAGTAGGCCTCGATGTCGTCGATCGGCGGCGGTATCAGGCCGGGCCGACCACGGCGCAGGTTCACGAAGCTCTGCTGCAGCGTCGTGAACAGGCGCCGCGCCTCGGCCTCGGTCGGCGCGGCGACGACGTTGACGCCGAGCATCGCGTACGGTTCGGCGAGCCGCCGCGACGGCTCGAACTCGCGCCGGTACAGCGCCAGCGCGTGATCGAGCGCATCGGGCGCGAAATGCGAGGCGAACGCATACGGCAGGCCGAGCCGGGCGGCCAGGCGCGCGCCGAACAGGCTCGAGCCGAGCAGCCAGACCGGCACGTCGATCCCGGCGCCCGGCACCGCGCGCACCGGCTGGCCGGGCTCGGCCGGCTCGAAGTAGTACAGCAGCTCCTGCACGTCCTGCGGAAACGCGTCGGCGGAGTCGTGATAGCGGCGCAGCGCGCGCGCGGTCGCCTGGTCGGTGCCGGGCGCGCGGCCGAGCCCGAGATCGATCCGGCCCGGATACAGCGCGGCCAGCGTGCCGAACTGCTCGGCCACCTGCAGCGGCGCATGGTTCGGCAGCATCACGCCGCCGGAACCGACGCGGATCGTCGCGGTGCCGCCGGCGACGTGGCCGATCAGCACCGCGGTCGCGGCGCTCGCGATGCCGGGCATGTTGTGGTGCTCGGCGAGCCAGTAGCGCGTGTAGCCGAGCCGCTCGGCGTGGCGCGCCAGGTCGAGCGTGTGCGCGAACGCCTGACTCGCGTCGCTGCCCTCGCAGACCGGTGCGAGGTCGAGGATCGATAACGGGATCATGGCCATTCCGACGGGGCGATGGCGCAGCAGGTGGGGGCGGGCCGCGGCGATTGCCAGGGCGGATGGGACCTTCGGGTCAGGCCGGCGGCAGCAGGCCGCGTTCGGCGAGCCAGGCGCGCGCGTCGTCGGCGTCGCGCTCGAACCAGGCGCGGCTCGAGCCGAGCCGGAACGTATAGCCCCAGGCGTCCATGTCGGCCATCAGACGGTCGCGGCCGACCCCGGTCAGGCGGTCGGCGAGCAGGATCTGCAGGCAGCAGGTCGCGTCTTCCTCGGCGACCGAATCGGTGGCGTCGGTGTGCACGGCCGCGCGCCGCTCGGGCGGCAGCACGATCAGATGGCAGGCCTCGTGCAGCAGCGAATGCAGCGGCGTGTCGCGTCGCGCGTGCACGGTGCTGCCGATCACGCCGGCCTCGGGGTCGCCCCAGTAGCTGCCGGGGATCGGCACGCCGTCGTCGACGAGATCCAGCGCGAGATCGTACTCGGCGAGCAGGGACGCGACCTGCGCGAGATCGACGTCGGCCAGGTGCAGCATCGGCGCCTCGCGTCAGAGCTCGTCGCGGGCCGCCGCCGGCGCCTGGTCGGGCAGGGTGACCGACAGCTCGAGCACTTCCTGGTCGCCCTCGCGCTCGACGTTGATCAGCACGGCGTCGGGATCGACGTTGACGTACTTCTTGATGACCTCGAGCAGTTCGCGGCGCAGCAGCGGCAGGTAGTCCGGGCTGCCGCGCTGGGCGCGCTCCTGCGCGACGATGATGCGCAGGCGTTCCTTGGCGACGCTCGCGGTGTTCTTCGGCCGCGATTTGAAGAAATCCAGGATTCCCATGGTTCAGCTCCCGAAGATGCGCGCGAACAGTCCCTTCTTCTGCGCGTCGAGGAAACGCATCGACCGCTGTTCGCCGAGCAGCCGGGCGACCGCGTCGTCGTAGGCCTGGCCGGCGAAGGACTGCTCGTCGAGGATCACCGGCACGCCGGCGTTGGACGCGGCGAGCACGCCTTCGGACTCCGGAATCACGCCGAGCACCTCGATGCCGAGGATCTCCTGCACGTCCTTGATGCTCATCATGTCGCCGGCCTCGACGCGGCCGGGGTTGTAGCGCGTCAGCAGCAGGTGCTGCTCGATCGCGCCGTTGCCGAGTTCGGCCCGGCGCGTCTTGCTCGACAGCAGGCCGAGGATGCGGTCGGAGTCGCGCACGCTGGAGACTTCCGGATTGACCACGACGACCGCGCGGTCGGCGAAGTACATCGCCAGCGCCGCGCCTTTCTCGATGCCGGCCGGCGAGTCGCAGATCACGTAGTCGAAGCCCTCTTCGGCGAGCTCGTTCAGCACGCGCTCGACGCCTTCCTTGGTCAACGCGTCCTTGTCGCGCGTCTGCGAGGCGGCCAGCACGTACAGGGTCTCGAAGCGCTTGTCCTTGATCAGCGCCTGCTTGAGCGTGCATTCGCCGTGGATGACGTTGACGAAGTCGTAGACCACGCGCCGCTCGCAGCCCATGATCAGGTCGAGGTTGCGCAGGCCGACGTCGAAGTCGATGACCGCAACCTTCTTGCCGCGGCGCGCGAGGCCGACCGCCAGCGAGGCGCTGGACGTGGTCTTGCCGACGCCGCCCTTGCCGGATGTGACGACGATGATTTCAGTCAAGGCGGGTTCTCCGTAAGGTTCGCCAAGTGTTGCATGCCTGTGACGCGACGGCGACATCGGCCGCGGCGGGCCGGCGCGTTCAGAATCGGGCGATCACCAGCTTCTCGCCGTCCAGGCCGACCTGGACCGGCTGGCCGCGCAGCTCGTCGGGGATCGATTCGAACACGCGGTAGTGGCCGGCGATCGAGACCAGCTCGGCGTGGAACTCGCGGCAGTAGATGCGCGCCTTCTCGTCGCCGAGCGCGCCGGCCAGCGCGCGGCCGCGCAAGGCGCCGTAGACGTGGATCGAGCCGTCGGCGATGACCTCGGCGCCGTTGGCGACGAGCTTGTTGAGCACCAGGTCGCCGCCGCGCGCGTAGACCTGCTGCCCGGAGCGGACCGGCTGGTCGACGTGCAGCGTCGCGCCGCCCGCGGTGGCCGGTGCGCTCGCCGCGGGCGCCGCCGGTGCAGGTGTCGACGCCGGTTCCGGTGCGGCCGGCGCGGTCCGCGACGGCGGCGGAGGCGTCGCGACCATCGGCTCGCCGCCGGCGCGCTCGTAGGCGGCGCGGAACTTGGCCAGCAGCGGCAGGCCCAGCGTGCGCGCGAGCTGCTCGTTGTCGCTGGTGCCGTAGGCCAGGCCGACCGGGATCAGGCCGGCGCTGCGGATGTGCGCGAGCAGGGTCTGCACGGTGTCGACGTCGGGCAGGGCGGACAGGTGGCTGAGGTCGACGACCAGCGGCGCGCGCTCGAACAGATGCGGCGCGTGGCGGACCTTGTCGGCCAGTTCCTGCTCGAGCGCGGGGCCGTCGAGCCGCTTCAGGCGCAGGTTGGCGATGCCGACCTGGCCGAACTTGAGCTCGCCGACCGGTTCCAGCGCGGAGATCGCGGCGGTCGTCATCGGCTCAAGCGCCTCCGGCGGCGCGCGGCGGCTCCGGCAGCGCGTGCACGCGGTCGGCCAGCCACGGCACGTCGGGCAGGCGGCGCTCGCCGGCGTTGAGATAGGTGTCGCGCACGAACGGGAAGCTCGGCAGGTTCTTGCCCTGCATCGAGACGCGCCGCTCGATCACCGGCATCACCTGCTGGCCGACCTCCTGGAAGCCGTTGGTCGCGTGGAACAGTAGCGAGACGTCGTCGTGCGGCTCGAGGAAGACCTCGCAGGCCAGCAGCGGCACGCGCACCTCGGCGAAGCTGGTGACGTCGGCGTAGAAGATCCGGCCGAGACCCAGGCCGCGGTACGGGCGCGCGATCACGATGCGGTCGATGTAGAGGAATTCCTCGTAGCGCTCGCGGAACCACAGGTAGTTGGCGCTGGTGTAGTCGGTGTTGCGGTCCAGGCCGAGCAGGAAGCCGGCCAGGTGGCCGTCGACCTCGGCGACGCGGAAATAGGAGGCCCAATCGTAGAACCAGCGCACCCGCGCCGCGTCCAGCGGCAGGATCGTCGGCCCGGCAGCGTTGTTGATGGCGACGATCGAATCCAGCTCGTGCTCGAGCACGTCGCGGATGACTACGGACATTGCGGGGCTCCTGCGGAATCGCCGCAGTGCGGGTCCGACCGCGGCTCGGCGATTATCGCACGCATGCGCACAGCGGTCACCGCACCGCAGCGGTGCGCCTGCCGCGCGTTCGGCCGCGCCGCGCCGCAGAGCCGTCCGCCAGTGACTTAGGACAGGTTGCGATCGGCCCGCCCCGGCCTATGATGCCGCCATGCCGATGAAGCAGTTCAACCACATCCAGCTGCTGCGCTACGCCGGGTTCTTCACGTACCTGTGCGTCGGCACGCCTCTGCTGCGCTATCCGGGCCTGATGGCCGCGATGCGCGAGCAGGGCCGCTCGCCGGTCCTGGTCGACCTGTGGCTGGTCTGCTACCTGCTGTTCGGCCTGGTGTTCTGGTTCCTGACCCATCGCCTCGGCGCGCGCCAGGTCTCGCCGGCCGAGCGCCTGCTGCAGATCGCGCTGCTGCTGGTCCTGAACGGCACCGCGGTCGTGATCGGCCTGATCAGCCAGAGCGGCCTGTGCGCCTTGCTGCTGGTCGTGGTCGCGGTCGTGCTGCCGTGGCTGCTGCCGCTGCGATCGGGCCTGTTCTGGGCGGTCGCGCAGAACTACACGCTGGTGCCGGTCTGGCTGAGCTTCCACGACACCACCTTCACGCTGGCCGAGGCGGTGCTGCAGTCGAGCCTGTATCTGGGCTTCTCGGTGCTGGCGTTCGTGACCTCGGTGATCGCCAAGCAGCAGGGCGAGGAGCGCGAGCAGCAGCGTCGGCTCAACGCCGAGCTGCGCGCGACGCGCGCGCTGCTGGCCGAGTCGAGCCGGCTCGGCGAGCGCATGCGCATCTCGCGCGACCTGCACGATCTGATGGGCCACCACCTGACCGCGCTCAGCCTCAATCTCGAGGTCGCCGCCCATCTGGCGCAGGGCCAGGCGCAGGAGCACGTGCGCAAGGCGCAGACGGTCGCCAAGCTGCTGCTCAACGACGTGCGCGAGGTGGTCAGCCAGCTGCGCGACGGCGACAACATCGACCTGACCGCCGCGCTGCGCAGCCTGATCGAAGGCGTGCCGCAGCTGGCGATCCACCTGGACCTGCCCGAGCGCTTCAGCATCGAGGATCCGCGCCGCGCGCAGGTGCTGCTGCGCTGCGCGCAGGAGATCATCACCAATACCGTCCGGCATTCGGGCGCCCGCAACCTGTGGTTGTCGTTCGTGCGCACCGAGGATCGCCAGCTGGCGATCCACGCCCGCGACGACGGCCGCGGCGCGGCCGACCTGACCGCCGGCAACGGACTGCGCGGCATGCGTGAACGCCTCGCCGAATTCGGCGGCCGGCTCGACGTCAACACCAGCCGGGGGCGCGGCTTCACGCTCGACGCCTGGCTGCCATTGGAGGTGGCGACATGATCAGCGTGTGCCTGGTCGACGACCAGAACCTGGTGCGCCAGGGCATCCGTTCGCTGCTGGAACTGTCCGACGCGATCCGCGTCGTGGCCGAGGCCAGCGACGGCGCCCAGGCGGTGGCGACGATTCCCGAGGTCAAGCCCGACGTCGTGCTGCTCGACATGCGCATGCCCGGCATGTCGGGCCTGGACGTGCTCAACGCATTGGCGCCGCGCGGCCAGCTGCCGCCGACGATCATCCTGACCACGTTCGACGACGATCAGCTGGTGCTGGCCGGGCTCAAGGCCGGCGCGCGCGGCTATCTGCTCAAGGACGTCTCGCTCGAGCAGCTGGTCGATGCGGTCAAGGTCGTCGCGGCCGGTGGATCGCTGGTCGCGCCGGTCGTGACGCAGCGCCTGCTGACCGGCCTGGAGCGCATGAACAACGACTTCACGAGCCTGGACCGGCCCGACCCGCTGACCGAGCGCGAGACCGAGATCCTGCGGCTGATGGCCGGCGGCTACAGCAACAAGGAGATCGCCGGTTCGTTGAACGTGGCCGAGGGGACCGTCAAGAACCACGTCTCGAACATTCTCTCCAAGCTCGGCGTACGCGACCGTACGCGCGCGGTCCTCAAGGCGTTCGAGCTCGGCATCGTCTGAGCGGCGGAGCCGTTCGTGTACGAAACGGGTCGTTCCGGGGGCTTTTGGCCGGCCCGGCCGTGCACTGACTGAACCGTAGCCATACCATCGGCGGCACGGTACCATGCGCGCCCGGGTCGGCGCCTCGACGCCTGCTCCGGCTCAACCAGCGGACGAGTTCCGCGGACGTCCGGCGTGGCTGAGGGGCTCGCTGACGTCGTCTACGTTCTGGAGAGTCCCTGGAATGATTCGTGTTCTCGAAATCCTCGTTTCGATCCTGATCGTCTTCCTGCTGGCGGTCGTCATCGGCGTCTTCCTGCCCGACAGCGGCCACATCGAGCGCTCGGTCGAAGTCTCCAATCCGGTTCGTCAGGTCTACGACTCGGTCAACAACTTCCGTCGCTTCCCGCAGTGGTCGGCGCTGCGCGCCAACGACCCGCAGATCACGTTCGAGCGCTCGGGTCCCGAGAGCGGCGTCGGCGCGCGCATCGCGTGGAAGAGCGAAGTCGAGAAGATCGGCGACGGCGCGCTGACGATCGCCTCGAGCGAGCCCGACAGCGAAGTCAAGATGGCGCTCGACAATGACTGGAGCGGCACCGACAAGGTCTACACGATCACGCTGACGCCCTCCACCAACGGTCGCACCGTCACGATCAAGTGGTCCTACGACGTCAAGTACGGCTGGAACCTGCTGTGGCGCTACGCCGGCCTGTACATCCACGGCACGCCGGACCGCCTGGTGCAGGACAGTCTCGGCAACCTGTCCAATACACTGGCGACGTTCCCGAACGCCGACTACCGCGATCAGGCGATCGAGGTCGTCGACGTGCAGTCGCGTCCGCTGCTGCTGATCCGCGCCAAGGTGCCGCGCTCGCTCGACGAGATCGCGATCGCGACCGACGAGGCCGTCGCCAAGATCGACGCGGTGATCCAGAAGGCAGGCCTGCAGAAGGCCGGTCCGCTGACGACGATCACGACCAACTGGGGCGCCGAGAACTACGTCTTCGACATCGCCGTGCCGGTCAGCTCCGACACGTTCACGCTCGACGGCAAGGAGTTCAGGATCGCGGCCGCTCCGGAGACCGCCGCGGCGGCCGAGGACGCCGACGCCGACGAGTCCGCCGATGCGACCGAAGGCGGCACCGGCGAGAAGGTCTACCAGCCCGGCGAGCTCGACGAGCGCGGCTATCTGGTCGTCACCGACACGATCCGCGGCACGCTGTCCTATGGCGGCAAGGCGCTGATGACCGACTACACCGGCAACCCGGCCGCGCTGCCGCTGCTGCGCCTGATGGAGCGCGCCTACGCCGAGACGCACGGCTACGCCTACAGCGAGATGGGCACCGGCCGTCCGTACGACGAGACGATCTCCGATCCGGCCACGACGCCGCAGGACGAGCAGGAGCTCAAGGTCTATCTGCCGGTCACGATCGAGTAATCGGCCCGTCGGTCATCGACACGAAAAAGGCGGCCCTCGGGCCGCCTTTTTCTTTGAACATTCGTCCGCAGCGCCAAACGGTCGGCCAGCTACCGCTGTTGCTCTGCTGTTGCTCGTGCTTGCCTTCGCTCTTCCGTTGGTTTGCCTAAAGCGCACCGCGCATCGCTTCGACGGCACAAAATCAGAATCAAGAGCTTCCGCTCGCTCCGCGAGCGGGTGACTTTTATCTTGTCAAAAGTCACCAAAACCGTCCGCGCTGACGCGAGCCGACGCGGCTGCGCCGCGCCGGTGCCCTGCGCTTCTCGGTCGCCCAGGCACGCTGCCCCAACTCGCTGGCGCTCAGACACGGGGCAGCTCTTCGGCCTGGACGACCTACGATGCTCGGCTCGCTTTAGGCGCACAACTTCAAAAGCTGAAAGCAACGGCAACGGCAACGGCAAATCAGACCACGGAGGTGGGCGAAGAGCGATTCTGCTCGCGGTGCCGATCAGGCGGGATGCGGCGGATCGCGCAGCACCACCAGGCGCGTCTCGGTCATGTCGGCGATCGCGTAGCGCACGCCCTCGCGGCCGAGTCCGGACTGCTTGACGCCGCCGTACGGCATGTTGTCGACGCGGAAGCTCGGCACGTCGCCGACGATCACGCCGCCGACCTCGAGCACGTCCCAGGCGCGCATCGCCTTGCGCAGGTCGTGCGTGAACACGCCGGCCTGCAGGCCGTAGTCGCTGTCGTTGACGATCGACAGCGCCTCCTCGAAGTCGCGGTACGGCTGCAGCAGCGCGACCGGCCCGAACGCCTCGAGCCGGCTGATGCGCGAGGACGGATCGACGTGCTCGAGCACGGTCGCCTCGAGCATCGCGCCGTCGCGGCGGCCGCCGCAGAGCAAGCGAGCACCGCCGGCGGCGGCCTCCTCGATCCACTGCTGCAGCCGCTCGGCCTCGGCGACGTCGATCATCGGGCCGACGAAGGTGGTCTCCTCGCGCGGATCGCCGGCGACCAGCCGCTCGGTCGCGGCGACGAAGCGTGCGGCCAGCGTCTCGTAGAGATCGGCGTGGATCAGGATCCGCTGCACGCCGATGCAGCTCTGGCCGGACTGATAGAACGCGCCGAAGATCAGCCGCTCGACGACGAAGTCGAGCTGGTCGCGCTGGTCGGCGTCGACGATGCACGCGGCGTTGCCGCCGAGTTCGAGCACGACCTTCTTGCGGCCGGCGCGGGTCTTCAGATCCCAGCCGACCTTCGGCGAGCCGGTGAACGAGAGCAGCTTGAAGCGCTCGTCGGTCGTGAACAGGTCCGCGCCGTCGCGGTGCGCCGGCAGGATCGAGAACGCGCCGGGCGGCAGGTCGGTCTCGGCGAGGATCTCGCCGATGATCAATGCGCCGATCGGCGTACGGCTGGCCGGCTTCAGCACGAAAGGGCAGCCCGCGGCGATCGCCGGCGCGACCTTGTGCGCGACCAGGTTCAACGGGAAATTGAACGGCGCGATGAACGAGCACGCGCCGACCGGCATCTGCCGCGTGAAGCCGCGGTAGCCGCGCGCGCGTTCGGAGATCGCCAGCTCCAGCGTCTGGCCGTCGATGCGCACGGCCTCCTCGGCGGCGACCTTGAACGTGTCGATCAGGCGGCCGACCTCGCCGCGTGAATCGCGGATCGGTTTGCCGGCCTCGATGCACAGCGCCTCGGCGAGCTCGTCGCTGCGTTCGCGGAAACGCGTGACGCAGTGCTCGAGCACGGCCTGGCGGCGGTACGCCGGCAGCTCGCGCATCGCGCGCTCGGCCGCGACGGCGGCGCCGATCGCGGCGTCGATCGCCGCGGCGTCGGCCAGCGCGACGCGCGCGGCGACCTCGCCGGAATACTTGTCGAGGACCTCCAGATCGGTATTGGGCTGATGCGGCTGTCCCGCCAGCCAGTAGGGATAGATCGTCTTCATCGGGAATCCTCGCCGCCTGTGGACCCGACCGGGAGCGGCCGGTCTATGCGCTCCACACGCAGCGCGAGCTCGCCGTCGGCCAGCCGCGCGCGCACGCCGTCGCCCGGTCGCAGCTGGACGATCGAGCGCACCAGACCGCCCGACTCGGGTCGGTCCAGGATCGCATAGCCGCGTTCGAGCGTGGCCAGCGGGCTGACCGCGTTCAGCGTGCGTACGAGCTCGGCGAGCCGCTGACGGCGGCGCTCGATCGCGCGCGCGAGCGCCGCGAGCAGTCGCTCGTGTGCGGCGGTGCCGCGTTCGGTCGCGCCGCGCAGCAGGCGCTGCGGATCGTTCGCGCGCAGCCGCAGCAGGCCGCGCGCGAGGCGGTCGGCGCGCCGCTGCTGCGCATGCAGAACCACGCGCTGCAGGCGTGCCTGCAGCAGGCCGAGGCGATCGCGGGCACGCGCCAGCCGCGCCTGCGGATGCTGCGCGTGCAGGCGCGCCGCGAGCTGGTCGAGCCGCTGCGCGCGGCGCTCGATCGCACGCGTCATGCAACGTCGCAGCTGCACGCGGCTGCCGGCGAGCACGCGCTCGAGGTCGGCGCGGTCGGGCACCAGCAGCTCGGCCGCGGCCGACGGCGTCGGCGCGCGCAGATCGGCCGCGAACTCGGCGATCGTGAAATCGGTTTCGTGGCCGATCGCCGCGACCACCGGCACCGGATGCGCACGCACCGCGCGCGCCAGCGCCTCGTCGTTGAACGCCCACAGGTCCTCGATCGACCCGCCGCCGCGCGTCAGCACCACGACGTCGTGGCGGCCGGCACGCGCGGCGCCTTGCAGCATCGCGACGATCGCCGGCGCCGCCTCGCCGCCCTGGACCGGCACCGGCAGGATCTCGACCGGCACCAGCGGGAAGCGCCGCGCGAGCACGGCCAGTACGTCGCGCACGGCGGCGCCGCTCGGCGAGGTCACCACGGCGATGCGGCGTGGCCAGCGCGGCAGCGCGCGCTTGGCGTCCTGGTCGAACAGGCCTTCGGCGGCGAGGCGCGCCTTGAGCGCCTCGTAGGCGCGACGCAGCGCGCCTTCGCCGGCCTCCTCCATGTGCTCGGCGATCAGCTGGAACTCGCCGCGCGGCTCGTACAGGCTGACGCGACCGCGCAGCAGCACGTGCATGCCGTCGCCGGGCCGGAAGCGCAGCCAGCTGCTGCGCGGCTTGAACATCGCGCAGCGCACCTGCGCGCCGGCGTCCTTGAGCGTGAAGTACAGATGTCCCGAGGCCGGTCGCGAGACGTTCGAGAGTTCGCCTTCGATCCACAGCGAGGCGAAGCGCGTCTCGATCAGTTCGCGCGCGCGGCGATTGAGTTGCGTCGGCGAGAGGATCTCGCCTTCGTCGGTGTCGTGTGGGCGTGTCACGGATGTCCGGTCGTGCATCGTGCGGTGCAGCGTTGCGAGTCGCCCACGCTAACACGCATCGCGTCCACATCCGTCTGCGCATGGTCACGGCGGGTTGCGGGTGCCCACGCATTTTGCGATAAAGTGGAAACGCGCTGAGCGTCTCGCATGGCGACCGATGAACGACAAGGCTGGACGGACATCGTTGGGGGGCAGCCGTTTCGAGGTGGCAGGGGCCAGCGGGCGACCGCTGGAGATCCTGCTGGTCGAGGACAATCCCGGTGACGTGCGCCTGGTCGCGGAAGCTCTGCGGCAGGCGCGACTGCTGACCCATCTACGCGTCGCCGACAGCGGCGACAGCGCGCTCGCGCAGCTGCGCGGTGCCGGCGCGTCGCAGCGTCCGCTGCCCGATCTGATCCTGCTGGATCTCAATCTGCCGGGCCTGTCCGGGCACGAGCTGCTGCATACGCTCAAGAGCGATCCGCGGCTGGTGCGCATCCCGGTCGTCGTGCTGACCGGATCGGACGCCGACGAGGACATCCGGCGCGCCTACGACGCGCACGCCAACTGCTACGTGCGCAAGCCGGTCGAGTTCGATCAGCTGCTCAACGTGCTGCAGACCGTCGGCAACTTCTGGCTGTCGGTGGTCAGTCTGCCCGAGGGCGTCTCGACCGGGCGCATGGACACGCCGTCGCTGCTGCTGGTCGAGGACAATCCCGGCGATGCGCGCATGGTCCGCGAGATGCTCGGCGAGTCGATCGCCGAGGACCTGCGCATCGACGTCGTCACGCGTCTGCGCGAGGCGATCGATGCGGTGCGCGAGCATCGCTACACCGCGATCCTGCTCGATCCCGGCCTGCCCGATTCGCAGGGACTGGAGACGGTCGCGGCGCTGCATCGCGTGGCGCCGCTGACGCCGCTGGTCGTGCTGAGCGGACACGGCGACGAAGAGATCGCGCTGCGCGCGATCCAGCTCGGCGCGCAAGACTACGTGATCAAAGGTGAGCTTCAGAGCGCGGCGCTGCTGCGCACGCTGCGCTACGCGATCGAGCGCAAGCTCGTGCAGGAGCGGTTGGACTATCTGGCCAGCCACGACGGCGTGACCGGCCTGCCGAACCGGCAGGTGTTCCTGGCCAATCTGAGCCAGGTCGTATCGGGCTGCCAGCGCACCGGCGGCGACGCCGCGGTCGTCAGCATCGGCCTGTCCGGCATCGGTCTGGTCAACCAGATCCACGGCCACGAGATCGGCGACCAGGTCGTCGCCGCGGCGGTGCTGCGGATCCGCGAGGCCCTCCCCGAGGGCGTGCTGCTCGCCTGTACCGGCAGCGCGGAGTATTCGACGATCCTGACCGATCGCGGCGCGATCATGGACACGCCGCGCATCGCCGAGGATCTGCTGGTGCGGATCCGCACGCCGTGCCAGGTCGCCGACCAGAAGTTCTATCTCGCCGCCAACGTCGGCATGAGCATGTATTCGATCGACGCCGACGAGGCCGCGCCGCTGCTCAAGTGCGCCGAGACCGCGCTGTACCAGGCCAAGAACACCAGCCCCGGCACGTTCCAGTTCTATTCGGCGCAGATGAACGCGACCGCGCGGCGCCGGCTGATGCTCGAGCGCGACCTGCGCCACGCGCTGGAGCGCGACGAGTTCGAGCTGCACTACCAGCCGGTCGTCGACGCCGCGAGCCAGGCCCTGGTCGGTGCCGAGGCGCTGCTGCGCTGGCGCCATCCCGAGCGCGGCCTGCTCGCGCCGGACCAGTTTCTCGACGTCGCCGAGCAGTCGGGCCTGATCGTGCCGATCGGCGCCTGGGCGATGGCGACCGCGTGCCGCGTCGTCGCGTACTGGAACTCGCTGGTCGCGCAGCCGCTGCGGATCAGCGTCAACGTGTCGGCGCATCAGCTCGGCGGCGAGGAGCTGATCGGTGTGATCGACCGCGCGCTCAGCGAGAATCGACTGTCGCCGTCCGCGCTGATGGTCGAGCTGACCGAGAACATCATGCACAGCGAGGCGTCGCGGCATCTGCTGCTCGCGCTGCGCGAACGCGGCATCAGCGTCGCGCTCGACGACTTCGGCATCGGCTTCAGCTCGCTGGCGTACCTGCGCCGCTTTCCGGTCGACGTGCTCAAGATCGACCGCAGCTTCATGACGCACGTACCGGCCGACAAGCGCGACGCCGCGATCGTCCGGGCGATCGTGGTGATGGCGCGCACGCTGGGCCTGCTGGTCATCGCCGAGGGCGTCGAGACCGAGGCGCAGCGCGATTTCCTGCGCGAGGAGAACTGCGACCAGATGCAGGGCTATCTGCTCGCGCGTCCGATGGATGCGGCCGCCTTCGCGACGCGGCTGGTGACCGCGGACGACGCCGGCCGTACGGCCGGGATGCGATGAACGCGCAGGTGCCGCGCGCGGTCGCGTGCCGCGGCTGCCTGATCGTCGCGGCGGCCACCCTGGTCGCGTTCGCACTGGCCGGCCACGTGCTCGGCGTGGCGGCGTTCCAACTGCGCTGGTTGACGCTGTTCGCGCTGCTGGCGATCGTGCTGGCGCTGTCGCAGCGCCGGTTCGGCTGGCGCGCGGCGGTCGGCGGCAGCGTCGGTGCCGCGATCGTGCTGCTGACCGCCAATCAGCTGCTCGGCTTCGTCGCCGGGCGCGTCCTGTTCGTCGGCGGCAGCGGCCTGGCGCCTCCGCTCGGACCGGGCTTCGCCGGCGGCCTGTGCTGTCTCGGACTGGCGCTGCTGGTCGATGCCGTGCTGCCGCCGCGGCTCGGCCGGCGTGCGGTCATCGGCATCCTCGCCGCCGTCGCGATCTGCCTCGGCGCGATCGGCAGCCTGGTCGGCGCGACGCCGGGCGAGATGGCCGTCTCGAGCGGCTGGAGTCAGCTGGTGCGGATGCGCCCGGCCAGCGGCATCCTGCTGATCCTGGTCGGCATCGCGATGATGGCGTGCCTGCGCTCGGCGCTGCCGCCGATCCGCGACCTGCGGCGCTCGCTGCAGGAAGAACCCGAAGACGGCGCCGGACTCGCCGCCAGCGTCGCGGTGCTGGTCGTCGTGCTCGGCGCGACCGCGCTGGCCTGGCGCATCGCGACCGATGCCGATCGATCGAACCGGGACGCGGCGATCGAGCGCTCGGTCGAGCGCGTCGGCGGCAACCTGAGCCTGCGCCTGCGCGAATATGCCGATCTGCTCAACGGCGCGCGCGGACTGTTCGCGGCCTCGAGCGAGGTCTCGCGCGCCGAATGGCGCCGCTTCGCGACGGCGGTCGACTTCGAACGCCGCTACGCGGGCATCCGCGCGTTCGGTTTCGTCAAGCGCGTCGTCGACCGCGATGCCGCCGACCTGACCGACCCGGACGGGCGGCCGCTCGCGATCTGGCCGGAAGGCGAGCGCGATCAGTATTTCGCGGTGGCGTTCACGCTGCCGGACGATCCGCGCAACCGGCGTGTGCTCGGCTTCGATCTCGGTTCGGTCCCGGAGCGGCGGCCTGCCCTGGAGGCCGCGCGCGACGAGGACGCGGCGCGGCTGACGCCGCGCGTGGACCTGATCCAGGAGGACGATCCGGCCCGCCGTCCCGGCTTCGTGATGGTGATGCCGGTCTACCTCGGCGAGATCGCGCCGGCCGACTTGGCGGAGCGTGCCGAGCGGCTCGCCGGATTCGTCTACGGCGTTTTCAGCGCGGCCGACCTGGTCGGCGGTGCGCGCGACGGCGAGGCACCGATCGACCTGCGCCTGTACGACGGCGAGGAGCCGACGCCGGCCAATCTCGTCTACGAGACCGCGCCGTTCACGCCGGCCGATACGGTCAAGCGGGTCGCGATCGCGATGGGCGGCCGGCACTGGACGCTGGAAGGTCAGCCGTCGAACGTGCCGGCGGCGTCCGGCGATCGCGGCGATCGCGGCGATCGCGATCGCGTGCTGCTGGTCGGCGTGCTGACCGCGATCGTGCTGTTCGCGATCACCTGGCTGCTGGCCGGCAACCGCGCGCGTGCACTGGCGATGGCGCGGACGATGACCGAGGAGTGGCGGCGCAGCGAGCGCGCGCTCAAGGCCGTCACCGATACCGCCAAGGACGGCATCGTGACGACCGATGCGCAGGCGCGCATCCTCTACATGAACCCGGCGGCCGAGCGCGGCTTCCGCGCGCCGCCGGGCGGCCTGATCGGCAGTTCGGCGCTGGAGCTGTTCACCGAGGGCGAACGGCCGCTCTACGAGCGCGCGCTGCGCCGCGGCCTGCATCCGATGGCGCCGGGGCTCGGCGACCATCCGGTCGAGGTCGCCGCGCGCCGTCACGACGGCAGCGAGTATCCGGCCGAGGTGACGTTCTCGCGCTGGAGCAGCGACGAGGACGTCTTCATCACGGCGATCATCCGCGACATCAGCCGTCGCCGCCTGGCCGAACAGGAGCTGGAGCGTCGGACGCAGGAGCTGCAGCGCTCCAACGCCGAGCTCGAGCAGTTCGCGTACGTGGCCTCGCACGACCTGCAGGAGCCGCTGCGCATGGTCGCCAGCTACGTGCAGCTGCTGGCGCGGCGCTATCGCGACCAGCTCGACGCCGACGCCGACGAGTTCATCGGATACGCGGTCGACGGCGCGACGCGCATGCAGCGGCTGATCCAGGACCTGCTGGCCTATGCGCGGATCGGCCGCGCCGGCAAGGAGCCGGTCGGGACCGACGCGGCGCAGGCCGCGCGCCAGGCGATCTCGCAGCTGACCGACGTGCTGCGCGAGGCCGGCGCGCGGATCGACGTCGATCTGGCCTGCCGCGTCGTGGTCGTGCCGAGCCAGCTGGTGCAGCTGTTCCAGAACCTGATCGGTAATGCGGTCAAGTTCCGCGGCGCCGCGACGCCGTCGATCACGATCGACGCGCAGCGCGAGGATGCGATGTGGCATTTCCGCGTGGCCGACAACGGCATCGGTATCGAGCCGCAGCACCGCGAGCGCGTGTTCGCGATCTTCCAGCGTCTGCACACGCGGCGCGAGTACCCCGGCACCGGCATCGGGCTGGCGATCTGCCGCAAGATCGTCGAGGGCCACGGCGGTACGATCTGGGTCGAATCCGAGCCCGGACACGGTGCGGTCTTCCATTTCACCCTGCCTGGAGAGAGCGATCATGGCTGACGTCGACGGCGGCCGCTGGGAGCAGGTCGTCGAGATCCTGCTGATCGAGGACAACGACGGCGACGTGCGCCTGACGCGCGAGGCGCTCAAGGACGGCCGCCTGCGCAACCGGCTCAACGTCGTCCACGACGGCGAGCAGGCGCTGGCCTATCTGCGCCGCCAGCCGCCCTACGAGGAGGCGGTGCGGCCGGACTTGATCCTGCTCGACCTGAACCTGCCGCGGCTGGACGGACGCGAGGTGCTGGCCGCGATCAAGCACGATCCGCAGCTCAAGCAGATCCCGGTCTGCGTGCTGACCAGCTCGCGCGCCGAGCGCGACCTGCTGCGCGCGTACGACCTGCACGCCAACTGCTTCATCACCAAGCCGGTCGAGTTCGAGGAGTTCATGCACGTCGTGCGCAGCATCGAGAACTTCTGGCTGACGATCGTCGTGCTGCCGCCGAAGGAGTGACGCGCCGGCGCCGCGCGCCGGCGCACCCGGGCCGGCTCAGCGCGCCGGCCCGTCCTCTTCGGCCGATTCGGCCAATTCGGCCGCCTCGGCGGCACGTCCGCCCGGCATTGCGCGCCGCCACCAATGCCGGCCGTGCCGCATCAGCATCGCCGCGGCCATCCACAAGGCGACGCCGGCCAGCGGCCAGGCCACGTAGTGCGGACGCACGATCGCGAGCACGGCGAAGGCCAGCAGCGAGAACGTCGCGACCAGCGCGACGCCGGCCTCGGCCGGACCGAGCACGCGATGGCGCGAGAACGCCGCGCCGACCGTGTTGACGAAGCGCATCGCGCTGGCGGTGGCGCGCGAGGAGCTGCCGCGGCCGCCGCGCGGACGGCGCCGTGCCGAGGGCGCGGTGCGGCGCACGCGCCGCCGCGGCGTCAGCACGATCTCGGTGGCGTCGCACAGGTCGGCCTCGTACTGGCGCTCCATGCGTTCGGCGAATCCGGCGTCCTCGATCGCGACGTCGATCTCGCAGTTGCCGAGCCAGCTGGCGATGTTGAGATTGCTCGAGCCCACACGCGCCCAGCGGCCGTCGGCGACCGCGGTCTTGGCGTGCATCATCGAGCCGTTCCACTCGAACACGCGCACGCCGGCCTCGAGCAGCGGCCGGTAGCCGGCGCGCGACAGCGAGGCGACCGCGCCGACGTCGCTCGAGCCGGGCACCAGCAGCCGCACGTCGACCCCGTCGCGCGCGGCGGCCGCCAGCGCCTGCACGTACGGTGCGACGCCGACGAAGTACGCGTCGGCCAGCCACAGCGAGCGCTGCGCGACTGCCGCGACCAGCTGGTCGAGCCGGTAGACGCCGGTCGTGCTCGGCCGCGTCGCGATCAGGCGCACGTCGACCGAACCGGCGGCCTCGATCGGCTCGGCCGCTCCGGTATCGGCCAGCGGCTCGCCGGTCGCCGCCCACATCGCCGCGAACGCGCGCGTCAGCTCGCCGAGCACGGGGCCGCGCAGCGCGACGCCGGTGTCGCGCCACGGCGGTACGCCGCGCTCGGGACGGCCGAGCCACTTGGCGCTGATGCAGACGCCGGACACGAAGCCGATCGTCGCGTCGACGACCAACGACTTGCGATGATCGCGGCTCAGCCAGCTGCCGCTGCCGGGCAGGCCGGGCCGGTTGTAGGTGCGGACCTCGCCGCCGGCCGCGAGCAGCGGCTTCCAGAAGCGCAGCGAGGATTCGCCGAGGCAGCCGAGCCAGTCGCGCAGCACGCGGACCTCGACGCCAGCGGCGGCACGCTCGGTCAGCGCCTCGAGAAACGCGCGGCCGACCGCGTCGTCGCGAAAGATGTAGTTCTCGAGCAGGACGCGCCGGCGGGCGCCGCGGATCGCGGCCAGCCAGGCGTCGAAGTGGGCCTGGCCGTCGATCAGCAGATCGACCGCGTTGCCGCCGACCAGCGGGGCGCCGGCCGCGCGGTAGAACGCACGTTCGGCCGCATGGCGCAGGGCATGGTCGGCATCGGGTAGCGGAAGGGAGCGCACGGACATGGCGCGAGTCTAGAGGGTTCGGTCGACTTTGAGCTGAGCGGCCGTCGATCGGGCGACGGGCCGGCCGTCGCCGCGGCGCTCCGCCGTCGTGCGCGAAGACTTCACGGCGACCGGTGCGCGTCGCGGCGCCGGCCGTCCGGCCCGGCAGAGCCTCAGGACACCTTGAGGCGGCGCGCGAACGCGGTGTACCAGCGCAGCGGCAGGAAGCGCTTGAACCAGACCGCGACGCGCTCGCGCCCGGCGATCACGACCTCGTAACGGTCGCGCTCGACGGCCTGCCAGATCCGTTCGGCGCAGGCCGCCGGCGTCATGCCCTGGCCGATGTCGCTGTCGACCGTGCCCCAGGCGCGGCCTTCCGGTCCCAGCGCATTGAGCGAGATCGCGGTATTGACGAAGCCGGGGCAGGCCAGCGTGAACCGGACGCCGCGCTCGCCGAGCTCGATCCGCGCGCAGTCGAAATAGCCGTGCAGCGCATGCTTGGCGGCCGCGTAGCCGGTGCGCCGCGCCATCGCGATCTTGCCGAACACGCTGCTGACGACGACCACATGGCCGCAGCCGCGCGCGGCCATCGCCGGCAGCAGCGCGCGCGTCAGCGCGACCGGCGCGAAGAAGTCGATCTCGAACAGGCGCCGGTACGAGGCCAGCGAAGTCTCCAGCGCGGTCGTGCGCTGCGAGAGGCCGGCATTGTTGACGAGCACGTCGACCGGACCGAAGCACGCCTGCGCGCGCTCGGCCAGCGCCTGCGCATCGTCGATCCGCTCCAGATCGGCCGGCAACAGCGCCACGCGCGAGGGGTCCGGGCAGGCCGCGCGGACGCGCTCGAGCTCGGCGCTGCGCCGCGCGGTCAGCACCAGGCGCGCACCGCGTGCGGCCGCGCCGTACGCCAGCGCCTCTCCGATGCCGCCGGACGCGCCGGTGATCCAGACCACCTTGTCGTGCAGCTCGGTCATCGCAGCGCCTTTTCCTGCCGAGGCCCGCAGCGGGCCGGGGCGACAGCGTGCCAGTCCGTGTGCGTGCTGGCAAAGGCGGATCGCGCCGCGGTGGGGGCACGATCGTCACGGATGTCGTGCTTCGGTCCGGACGCGGCACGGCTTGCGGGCCGCGGGCCCGTCGAGGCGGCCGGGGCCGTGGGCGGAAGGTTCGCGATGAGCCTTCGTGCGCGACGCGCGGCATCCACGTCGCGTCGTCGATTCACGGCGCTCGGCCGCTGCCGTCCATCGCGACGCTACGGAAACGCGCGATCGAGCCAGTCCGGCACCGGCACGCCCTTCTCGCGCAGGAACGCGGGGTTGAACAGCTTGGCCTGGTAGCGCGTGCCGGCGTCGGCGAGGATCGTCACGATCGTATGGCCGGGGCCGAGCCGGCGCGCCAGGCGGATCGCGCCGGCGAGATTGACGCCGCTCGATCCGCCGACGTTGAGTCCCTCCTCGGCGATCAGCGCGTGCACCAGCGGCACCGACTCGGTGTCGGGAATCGACCAGGCCAGGTCGATCGGCGCGCCGTCGAAGTTCGCGGTGATGCGGCTGGATCCGATGCCCTCGCTGATCGAGCTGCCCTCGGCCGCGAGGCGGCCGGTGGCGACGTAGGACGCCAGCGCCGATCCGGCCGGATCGGCCAGTGCGATGCGCACGCGCGGATCGCGTGCCTTCAGCGCGCGGCCGACGCCGGCCAGCGTGCCGCCGGTGCCGCTCGCGCAGACGAAGCCGTCGACGCGGCCGTCGAGCTGGTCCCAGATCTCCGGGCCGGTCGTCGCTTCGTGGATGTCGCGGTTGGCGGTGTCGTCGAACTGGTTCGCGAACCAGGCGCTGCCGGCCTCTCGCGCGTTCATCGCCTCGGCCAGGCGCCGCGCGACGTGCGCGTAATGACCCGGATCGGCGTAGGCGACGGCCGGTACCAGATGCACCTCGGCGCCGGTCACGCGCAGCGCGTCGATCTTCTCGCGGCTCTGCGTCGCCGGCATCGCGATGATCGTGCGATAGCCGCGGCTGGCACCGAGCAGGGCCAGGCCGATACCGGTGTTGCCGGCGGTGCCCTCGACGATCGTGCCGCCGCGCCGGATCGCGCCGGTGCGCTCGGCCTGCAGCAGCAGGCCAAGCGCGGTGCGGTCCTTGATCGAGCCGCCGGGGTTCGTGAACTCGGCCTTGCCGTAGATCGCGCAGCCGGTCAGCGCCGAGGCGCCGCGCAGGCGGATCAGCGGCGTGCGGCCGATCGCGGCGGCCAGATCTTCACGGATGTCCAGAATGCCTCTCCGCGACGCTTCCGGCGCGCCGATCGCCCGCCGCGCCACCGTCATGCGCGCGGTGCCGGTACCAGGCGCAGGTACGGCTTGAGCGTCTTCCAGCCGTCCGGATGCAGTGTACGCGCATCCTCGTCGGAGACCGACGGCGCGATGATGACGTCCTCGCCGGGCTTCCAGTCGACCGGCGTGGTCAGCTTGCGGCCTTCGGTCAGCTGCAGCGAGTCGAGCACGCGCAGGATCTCATCGACGTTGCGGCCGGCGCTCGGCGGATAGGTCAGCGTCAGCCGCACCTTCTTGTGCGGATCGACGATGAACACCGAGCGCACGGTCAGCTTCGGATCGGCGGCCGGATGGATCATGCCGTAGAGCTCGGCGATGCGGCGGTCCGGATCGGCCAGCAGCGGGTAGCCGATCGTCGTCGCGCCGACCTCCTCGACGTCGGCGATCCAGCGGTGATGCGAGTCGAGCGGGTCGACCGACAGGCCGAGCAGCCTGGTGCCGCGCGCGGTGAATTCGTCCTGGCGGCGTGCGAAGGCGCCCAGTTCGGTCGTGCAGACCGGCGTGAAGTCGGCCGGATGCGAGAAGAACACGACCCAGCCGTCGCCGGCATAGTCGTGGAAGCGGATCGGGCCGTGGGTCGATTCGGCCGTGAAGTCCGGTGCGATCTCTCCGAGTTTGAGCGACATGGATGTCTCCGTGAGTGGGGGAACGAAGCGGTCAGGCCGCCGCGACCAGCGGCGGCCGCGGATGCGCGGCGACGCGCGGCTCGGCGGTATCGGTGTCGAGGACGCGTGCCTCGGCGGCTGGGTCGGCGATCGCAGGCATGTTCGGCGCGCCCTCGTCGCGGTCGTGTCCGCCCAGCACCGGGCCGCCGTACCAGGCCAGCGCAGGCGCCAGCGCGGCGACCTCGCCGAGGATCAGCAGGCTCGGCGAGCGCAGCGCATGGCGGCGCGCCAGCGCGGGCAGGTCGGCCAGCTCGCCGCAGATCACGCGCTGCTCGGGTCGGCTGCCGTTCTCGATCAGCGCGAACGGCGTGCGCGGATCGCGCCCGTGCGCGATCAGCCGCTCGCGCAGCGTTTCCAGTTCCAGGCCCGCCATGTACAGCGCCAGCGTCTGCCGCTCGGCCGCGAGCGCGGGCCAGTCGAGCGTGTCGAGCGAATCCCTGCAATGCGCGGTCAGCAGCCGCAGCGACTGGGCGTGATCGCGATGCGTCAGCGGGATGCCGGCATAGGCCGCGCAGGCCAGCGCGGCGGTGACGCCGGGGACCACCTCGTAGGCGATCGCGTGCGCGCGCAGGAACTGGAGTTCCTCGCCGCCGCGCCCGAACACGAACGGGTCGCCGCCCTTGAGCCGCACCACGCGCCGGCCGGCGCGCGCGTGCTCGAGCAGGATCTGGTGGATGCGCGCCTGCTCGACCGCATGGCCGCCACCCTGCTTGCCGACGTCGATGCGCTCGGCATCGCGGCGAGCGAGGTCGAGCACGGCCGGCGCGACCAGCCGGTCGTGCACGATGACGTCGGCCTCGTTGAGGACGCGCAACGCGCGCAGCGTCAGCAGGCCCGGATCGCCGGGCCCTGCGCCGACCAGCGCGACGCGACCGGCCGCGGCGACCGGTGCCGCGATCGCGCGCTCGAGTGCGGCCTCGGCCTCGTCCGCGCGGCCCGCGCGCAGCAGCGCGAGCAGCTCGCCGTCGAGCAGGCGCCGATAGACGCGGCGGCGTGTGCCGAGCGCGCGGTGGCGGTCGCGGATCGTGGCGCGCCGGCGCGCCAGCAGCGCCGCCAGAAGTCCCCAGGCCGGATCGAGCAGGCGCTCGATCCGTTCGCGCAGCATCGTCGCGAGCATCGGCGCGGCGCCGCCGGACGAGATCGCGATCCGCAGCGGTGCGCGATCGACCACGGCCGGCACCTGGAAGCTCGATCGCTCGGCATCGTCGACGACGTTGACGAAGACGCGCCGCTGCGTCGCCGCGGCGGCGATCTCGGCATTGAGAGGGGCATCGTCGGTCGCGGCGATCACGAGCCAGGCCGCGTCGAGCCAGGCCGTGTCGAAGCGGCCGGGCAGGTGGTCGAGCGCGTGCCGCGCGACGCGCGCGGCGAGCGCCGGCGTCAGCTGCGGCGCGCCGACGCGAATCCGCGCGCCGGTGCCGATCAGCGTGTCGATCTTGCGCGCGGCGACCGCGCCGCCGCCGACGACCAGCACCGTCCGGCCGGTCAGATCGGCGAACAGCGGATAGAGGACCGGTGGCGCGGCGTCGTCGTTCACGGCGAGGACCTTAACGACGGCGCGTGCGGCGCGGAAATGACCGCGCCGACCAGCCATATGGCGTCACGGCATGAAGCGGTCGTCGCGATCGATTCGGACGGATGGACGTCCAAATAACTTCTGGCTATGATGCGCCGAACGGCCCGCCTCACCGTGCGTGGGCGCGCCGCTCCGCAGCCTGCGTGCCGGTCCGCCTCATGCGGCGGCGTGCGTCCCCTCCAGAGCATCGCCATGACACTCACGCAGCTGCGCTACCTGGTCGCGATCTCCGACGCCGGCCTCAACATCACCCAGGCCGCCGAACACGTGCACGCGACCCAGCCCGGGCTCAGCAAGCAGCTCAAGCAGCTCGAGGACGAGCTCGGCTTCCAGCTGTTCGCGCGCAAAGGCAAGAGCCTGGCCAGCGTGACGCCGGCCGGACAGCAGGTCATCGACCGCGCGCGCGTGATCCTCGCCGAGGCGCGCAACATCCGCGCGATCGCGGCCAATCTGCGCGGCGACCAGGAGGGCGAGCTCGCGATCACGACCACGCATACCCAGGCGCGTTTCGTGCTGCCCTCGGCGATCGCCGAACTCAAGCGGCTGTATCCGGCGATCGGCGTGCACCTCAAGCCGCACGGCGATGCGCAGGTCATGGGCCTGTTCGAGCGCGGCGAGGCCGATCTGGCGATCATCAGCACGACCGGTGCGGTGCCGGGCGACGGGGTCGCCGTGCCGCTGTTCCGCTGGCGGCGCGTCGTCGTCGTGCCGCGCGCGCATGCGCTGGCGACGCTGCGCCGCCCGCTCGCGATCGAGGACCTGATCGGCCAGCCGCTGGTCAGCTACGAGTCCTCGCTGCGGCCGGAGTCCTCGCTGCGCCGCCGCTTCGAGGAGTCCGGCGCGACGCCGAACTTCGCCTGCACCTCGCGCGATGCCGATCTGATCAAGACCTACGTCCGCGCCGGGCTCGGCGTCGGCATCTTCGCCGAGATGGCGCTGGCCGACGAGGACGCGCGCGACCTGGTCGTGCTCGATGCGGCCGGTCTGTTTCCCGAGTGCACGACCTGGCTGGTGCTGCGTCGCGACCGCGTGCTGCGCGCCTATGCGGCGGCACTGGCCGGCCTGATCGCGCCGCAGCTCGATCCGCGCGATCTGCAGCGCGCGCTCAACGGCGAGGAGCCGGCGGCCTGGCCGCAACCGCCGTACTGGCGCGACCGTCCGTCCGGCGCGGTCGCGACGGTCGCACGGGTCGCCTGAGACCTCCCGGCGCGGCACCCGGTGGAGCCGCCGCGCCCGGGCGCGGCTCGGGTACGAGCCTCGACACCGTGCGCGATCGCCTGACGCTCCTCTCGCTGTGCGGTACCGGCCGGCGGACGTCGTCGTCAGGCCCCGCTTGGCGACGGTGCGTTCGGGAACGCGTGTTCGACGTGCTGCCCCTCGTGCGTGAGCGCGGACCCGCAGCGCGCGGCCGCTCGTTCGAGCGCCACGCCGCCGTCAGGGCAGGTCGCGGCTGTGCCGCATCGCAGCGGCGCGCAGCGACTCAGGCCACCGAGCCGCGCGTCAACGGAGTCGGCGACGGATAGCGGATCACGCGGTTGCGGCCCGAGGCCTTGGCCGCGTACAGCGCCTGATCGGCCGCGTCGAGCAGCACCTCCAGGCGCCGCGTACTCACCGTCGACAGACTGGCCAGGCCGACGCTGATCGTGCGCGCCGGACCGTCCGGGTCGAGCGTCCTCAATGCGTCGCCGACCTTCTCGCAGATCCGCTCGGCGACCTGCCAGGCCGCTTCGCCGCCGCTGCGCGGCAGCACGATCAGGAACTCCTCGCCGCCGAAGCGGCCGAGCAGGTCGCCCGGTTCGAGCCATTGCCGCATCGCCTGGACGCCGACGATCAGCGCGCGGTCGCCGAACAGATGGCCGCGCAGGTCGTTGAGCTGCTTGAAATGGTCGAAGTCGATCAGCAGTACGCTGAGGTCGTGGCCGTGGCGCTCGGCGTCGCCGATCGACTCGTCGAGCTGGCGCAGCAGATGCCCGCGGTTGTACGCGCCGGTCAGCGGATCGCTGATCGCGGCCTGGTAGAGCTCGGCGGCCTGGCGCTCGAGCTTGCCGTTGGCGTCGGACAGCACCTGGCGCTGGCGTTCCAGCTCGGACGCGCCGCGCGCGAGCAGCTGGTTGCGTTGCTTGACGCCGACGTAGCGCCACGACATCAGGCCGAGCACGATCAGCAGCGTGCCGATGCCGAGCAGGCCGAACTGGCGTTCGAGCTTCTGGTTGTGCAGGCGCGTGGCCTGCAATTCGTTCTCCTTGGTCAGCAGCGCATTGCGCTGCTCGCTGTCGCGGCGCGCGTGGCGCACCTGCAGGGCGGCGAGCTGGCGACTGGTGCGCGCGCCGAGCATCTCCTCGCGCAGCGCGGAGCGTCGCGACAGATAGCGCAGCGCGGCCGGCGTGTCGTGCTCGGACAGCGCGAGCTGTTCGCGCAGCTGGTAGGCCTGCGCGAGCTGCGGCTTGAGCTGGCTGAACTCGAGCCCGGCGATCGCCTCGTCGAGCAGCGCGCGTGCGCGCAGGCGGTCGCGCCGGTCCATCGCCAGGCCGGCCAGATTCAGCAGCGCGGTCGCGACGATCTCGCGCTGGCCCAGTTCACGGCCGAGTTCGAGCGTCTGCTCGAACTCGGCCTCGGCTTCCTCGCGGCGGCCGAGGCCGTTCAAGGCGCGTCCGGCCTCGAGGCGCTCGAGACCCTGCGACGGCCGCGTGCCGATCGCGCGGTCGATCGCCAGCGCCTCGCGTGCGGCCAGCAAGGCTTCCTCGTAGCGCTCGCGGTCGTTGAGCTGGCCGGCATAGCTGCCGAGGATCGGCGCCAGCAGCGAGGGCGCCGCGCGGCGGCGGGCCGCCTCGAGCGCATGCGCGAAGTAGACCGCCGCGGCGTCGCCATCCTCGATCGCGCGATAGATCAGCGCGATGTTGCGGTAGGAGGTCTCGGTCTGCTCGTCGTAGTGCTCGCGGATCGCCAGTGCCTCGAGCTGCAGATCCAGCGCCCGGGCGTAGTCGCCGCGGTCGCGCATCACGGTGCCGAGATTGGCCAGCACCTGGGCCTCGCCGAGCCGGTCGCCGAGCGCGCGGTACAGCTCCAGCGCATGCTCGCCGTGACGCAGGGCGGCGTCGATGCGGCCCTGGCGACGCTCGAGCACCGCGCGGAACAGTTCGGCGGTCGCTTCCGAATGCGCCAGCGGCAGCGCCGCGAGGCGGCCCACGAAGTCCTCGCAGCGGCGGTAGTCGCCGGCCTGCAGCGCGATCTCGGCGCGGTTCTGCAGCGCCTCGGCCAGCAGCGGGCGGTCGCCGTCGCGTTCGGCGAGGGCCTGGACCTCGCCCCAGCGGCGATCGGCCAGCTCGCGCGCTTCGAACAGCAGCGCGAGGTGAGCGCCGAGGTGTGCGGCGGCCGTTCGGCCTGCACGGTCGGCATTGAGACCGGAAAGGTCGGCGGCGAACCGGACGATCGCGTCGAGATCCTCGGCGACGCGGCGCGAGCCGGCCGCGACCTCGGCGCTCGGGAACGATGCATCGGGCGCCGGAGCAGTCTGGGCACCCGCCGTCGAGGCCAGCAGCAGGGCGAGGCAGCAGCCGGTCAGGCGTCTCGTGCGTGACATGGCCATCCGGAGCAGGGGACGACGGCCGCCGCATGCGCTGCGCGCTGCCGCGCGGCCGGTGGCGAGTGTAAACTTCGCGCCCCCACGAAATGTTAACGAGATCGTGCAGAACGCCCCGAAAGTCGGCTTCGTCAGCCTCGGCTGTCCCAAGGCCCTGGTGGACTCCGAGCGCATCCTGACCCAGCTGCGCGTGGAGGGCTATGCGATCGTGCCCAGCTACGACGCGGCCGACGTCGTCGTCGTCAACACCTGCGGCTTCATCGACGCGGCGGTCGAGGAGTCGCTCGACGCGATCGGCGAGGCGCTCGAGGAGAACGGCCGCGTGATCGTGACCGGCTGCCTCGGCAAGCGCGCCGAGCTGATCCGCGACGCGCATCCGGACGTGCTGGCGATCAGCGGCCCGCAGGACTACGCCAGCGTGCTGAGCGCGGTGCACGCGGCGCTGCCGCCGCGGCGCGACCGCTTCACCGATCTGCTGCCGGTGCCCGAGCCCGGCGTCGGCGTCAAGCTGACGCCCAAGCACTACGCGTACCTGAAGATCTCCGAGGGCTGCAATCACCGCTGCACGTTCTGCATCATTCCGTCGATGCGCGGCGACCTGGTGTCGCGGCCGGTCGACGAGGTGCTGATCGAGGCCGAGAAGCTGGTGCGCGGCGGCGTCAAGGAGCTGCTGGTGATCTCGCAGGACACCAGCGCCTACGGCGTGGACCTGCGCTACGCCGAGCGCGACTGGCGCGGCAGCGCGCGCCGCACGCAGATGACCGCGTTGTGCGCGGCCCTGTCCGAGCTCGGCGCCTGGGTGCGGCTGCACTACGTCTATCCGTATCCGCACGTCGACGAGGTCATCGAGCTGATGGCCGACGGCCGCATCCTGCCGTACCTGGACATTCCGCTGCAGCACGCCAGCCCGCGCATCCTCAAGCTGATGAAGCGGCCCGGCGCGGTCGAGCGCACGCTGCAGCGCGTGCAGTCCTGGCGCGCGGCCTGTCCGGACCTGACGCTGCGCAGTACCTTCATCGTCGGCTTTCCGGGCGAGACCGAGGCCGAGTTCGGCGAGCTGCTCGATTTCATCGAGGCCGCGCAGCTCGATCGCGTCGGCTGCTTCGCGTATTCGCCGGTCGAGGGCGCGCGCGCCAACGATCTGCCCGATCCGGTGCCCGAGCCGGTCAAGCAGGAGCGCCTGGAGCGCTTCATGGCCGTGCAGGCGAGGATCAGTGCCGCGCGGCTGCGCGCGAAGATCGGACGCGAGCTCGAGGTGCTGGTCGACGAGGTCGCCGACGGCGTCGCGATCGCGCGCTCGGCCGCCGACGCGCCGGAGATCGACGGCATCGTGCAGATCGCCGACGGCGCCGGCCTGCGTCCGGGCCAGTTCGCGCGCGTGCGCGTGACCGGAGCGTCCGAGCACGATCTGGACGCGATACGGGTCTGACGCGCGTGCATCGCCGGCGCCGCTCCGGTTAGGCTTCGGGTCCCGATGCCCGACGGAACCTGCCGATGCCGACGAACACCGCCCTGATCACCGACGACGGCGTCGTACTCGGCCTGGTCGCCGCGATCCTCGCGCTGGTGTTCTGGACGGCCTCGAGTCCGGCGCCGTTCTGGCGGCGCTTCTATTCGGTCGTGCCGGCGCTGATGCTGTGCTACTGCATCCCGGCGCTGTTCAACACCTTCGGCATCATCGACGGCCACGCCGCGGCGCTGTATCCGGTCGCGCGCGACTACCTGCTGCCGACCGCGCTGGTGCTGCTGACGCTGTCGATCGACATCAAGGGCCTGCTCGGCCTCGGTCCCAAGCTGCTGATCATGTTCGTCGTCGGCACGCTCGGCGTGATGATCGGCGGGCCGGTCGCGTTCCTGATCATCGGCTGGATCCATCCGGAGACCGTCGCCGGCGACACCTGGGCCGGCATGGCCGCGCTGGCCGGCAGCTGGATCGGCGGCGGCGCGAACATGGTCGCGATGCGCGAGATCTTCCAGGTCGACGCGAACACGTTCGGCCAGTTCGCGGCGGTCGACGTCATCGTCGCGAGCCTGTGGATGGCGTTCCTGCTGTTCCTGTCCGGCCGCGCGGCCAGCGTCGACGCCAAGACCGGCGCCGACACCCGCGCGATCGACGATCTGAAGCGGCGCATCGAGCACTGGCACGCCCAGCACGCGCGCAATCCGACGCTGGCCGACATGATGGTCGTGCTCGGCGTCGGCTTCGCCGCGACCGGCCTGGCGCATGCGATCGGCGGGCCGGTCTCGGCCTGGATCGCCGCCGAGGCGCCCGGGCTGTCGCGCTTCAGCCTGACCTCGAAATTCTTCTGGATCGTCATGCTGACGACGACGATCGGCGTCGGCCTGAGCTTCACGCGCGCGAGCCGGCTCGAAGGCGTCGGCGCGTCGAAGTTCGGCTCGGTGCTGCTGTACGTGCTGATCGCGAGCATCGGCATGCAGATGGATCTGCGCGCCTTGCTCGACCGGCCGTGGCTGTTCGCACTCGGCGCGATCTGGATGCTCGTGCACGCCGGCCTGCTGTACGTCGTCGGCCGCCTGATCAAGGCACCGCTGTTCTATTTCGCGATCGGCTCGCAGGGCAACATCGGCGCGGCCGCCTCGGCGCCGGTGGTCGCCGCTGCATTCCATCCTTCGCTGGCGCCGGTCGGCGTGCTGCTCGGCGTCGTCGGCTACGCGACCGGTACGTATCTGGCGTGGGTCGTCGGCCAGGTGCTGCGCTGGCTCGCCGGCGCCTGACGCGCCAACCGCGATGGGCGAGCCCGATCCGGCCGAGCTCGCCGCTTGGGCCGCGGCCGCGGCACGCCCGCCGCTGAGCGCCTGGCGCGGTACGCTGCCGGGGCCGAGGGTCGACGTCGCGGCGCTCGACCGGCTCCGCCGCGAGGCCGTCGCGCGCGACGGCATACCGCGCCCGGCGCTGCGCGAGCAGACGCCAGCCCTGCTCGCAGACGGACTCCACTACGAGTCGCGGATCGCGCGCGAGGGCGTGCTGGCGACGCGCAGCGACGGCGTGCACGATCTGTTCAATGCGCTGATCTGGCTGCGTCATCCGACGCTCAAATGGGCGCTCAACGCGCGCCAGGTCGCCGACATCGAGCGGGTCGGGTCGCGTCAACGCACGCGCGGCCAGTGCGCGCTGACGCATTTCGACGAGGCCGGCGCGATCGTCTGGATCGCCGAGGAGACCCTGCTGAACCGCTGGGACGCGCACGATTGGGCCGGCCTGTTCCATCGCGATGCCGAGGCCTGGGGCCGGCGCATCGCGGTGACGGTGTTCGGCCATGCGCTGCTCGAGCACGCGGTGCGGCACGCGCACCGGCCGACCGCCAAGGCGCTCGCGGTGCGCGTCGACGCCGCCGCGCTCGCGGCGCGTGCGCGGACGGACGACGCGCTGATCGACACCTGGCCGGCGCTCGAGTCGGCGTTGGCGCGGGCGATCGCGGACGGCCGGCTGCTGCTCGATCCTCAGGAGCTGCGTCCGCTGCCGCTGGCCGGCATCGCGGGCTGGCATGCCCGGCCGCCGCCGGAGGCGTTCTACCGGAGCGAGGCCTGCTTCCGGCCGCTGCGGCCGGGCCGGCGCTATCCGCCGCCGTTTGTGGGTTGACCGCCGCGTCGGCGCGGCGCGCACGGATGCTGCGCCGGCTTCGCAGCACGCGAGCGAACGTTTGCGCCGCGATGCATGAGACCGCGCCTCGCGCGAGCACGCCGCATTGCGCCGCCGCGGATCCGATCGCATGATGCCGCCGCGGGGCACGCCGTCACGTCGCCTGATCGAGGAGTACCGCATGATTCGCCGAACCATCCTGGCCGCGAGCCTGATCGCCGCATCGCTATCGCTGTCCAGTCCGGCATCCGCCGTCGAGGACGCCACCGCCGCCGCGCAGCCCGAAACGGATCGCAGTGCCGCCGACGTGGTCACGATCAGTCCGCGCGAGTACGAGCGCACCGTCGCCAAGCTCGGCCGCGTCAATCCGGTGCGCGGCTACAGCGACGTCATGGGCTTCGCGCAGGGGCTGGCCGCGCATGCGCGCGGCCACTATGCCAACGCGATGAAGTTCTTCCTGATCGGCGCGCGCTATGCCGACAAGCCCTCGCAGCTCAGCATCGGCCTGATGTATCTCAACGGTGAAGGCGTCGCGCGCGATCCGGCGACGGCCTGGGCCTGGATGGACCTCGCCGCCGAGCGCGACTATCCGGAATTCGTCACGACACGCGACCGCGTCGCGGCGCAGCTGACGCCGGAACAGCGCGAGCGCGCCGATCGGATCCGCGCCGATCTGGCCGCCGAGTACGCCGATGCGGTCGCCAAGCGCCGCGTCGCCGGCGAGCTCGGCTCGGTGCGCCTCAACACGACCGGCTCGCGCACCGGCTACGACGACCTCAGCGTGCGCAGCGCCAGCAGCACCGCCAGCAACGGCGGCGGCAACTGCATGAACATCGGCGGCATCGTGATCGGCAACATCGTGATCGGCGAGTCCGGCTGCGGGCAGGCCGTGCGCGGTCTCAACGACGTCAACCCGACCGATCCGAAGGCGTACTTCGCCATGCGCGACGCGCAGTGGAAGGGCACCGCCACGGTCGGGCCGCTGCAGCCGCTCGATCAGACGCCGCCGGCCCGGCCGTCCGAGCAGGCCGAGCCCGCACCGTCCGGAGACTGAGCGCGCGCGGCGCCGCGACGCCGCCGCGCGCCGGGAACTTTCCGCCGCGTTTGCTGTACATTTCCCCGCCCGCAGGACGTACCCGGGCGGGGTACGTTCCGCTGTCCGCATGTCCTCAGCCGTCGCCGCGATCTCCGGGCCGCCGCGGCGCGCGGGGCCGGGCGTCGCCACGGCCGCGATCCGCAGCGGCCTCAGGGGGCGGGACGTCATGAGTACGGAACGAGTGATCAGACAATGATAGAAACCCGACAACTCTCCAAGCGCTACGGCGATCTGGTCGCCGTGGACGGCATCAGCTTCACCGTCGAGCCCGGCCAGGTGCTCGGTTTCCTCGGCCCCAACGGCGCCGGCAAGTCCACCACGATGAAGATGATCGCCGGCTTCCTGGCGCCGACCTCGGGCAGCGCCAGCGTCTGCGGCTTCGACGTCGAGAAGCAGCCGCTGGAGGCGCGCCGCTCGCTCGGCTATCTGCCCGAGGGCGCGCCGAGCTACGGCGAGATGACGGTGCTGGAGTTCCTCAAGTTCATCGCCGACGTGCGCGGCCTCAAGGGCGAGACGCGCGAGCGCCGCATCGACGACGTGATCGGGCGACTGCATCTGGAGCGCGTCGTCGAGCAGCCGATCGACACGCTGTCGAAGGGTTTCAAGCGGCGCGTCGGCATCGCCCAGGCGATCGTGCACGATCCGAAGGTGCTGATCCTCGACGAGCCGACCGACGGCCTGGACCCGAATCAGAAGCACGAGGTGCGCGGCCTGATCAACGACATGGCGCGCGACAAGACGATCATCGTCTCCACGCACATCCTCGAAGAGGTCCACGCGGTCTGCGATCGCGCGGTCATCATCGCCGCCGGCAAGGTGCTCGCCGACGCCAAGCCGGCCGAGCTGGAGGCGCGCTCGCGCTACCACCAGGCGGTCTCGCTGACCGCGCTCGACGTCGCCGCCGCGCGCGAGGCGCTCGCACGCGTGCCCGACGTCGCCGCCATCGAGGTCGACCCGCAGGACGGTCGCATCACCGCGTTCCCGAAGCCGGGCCGCGCGATCTTCAACGAGGTCGGCGACGTACTGAAGGCGCAGAACATCGCGGTGCGCGAGCTCGCGCTGGAAGGCGGCCGTCTGGACGAGGTGTTCCGCACGATCACGACGCGCGCCGCCACGGCCACCCAGGAGGCCCGCACATGAGCGGCGTGTCGACCCTGTTCAAGCGCGAGCTGCGCAGCTACTTCGCGACCCCGGTCGCGTACGTGTTCATCGTGATCTTCCTGGTGCTGTCGGGCGCCTTCACGTTCTATCTCGGCGGCTTCTACGAGAGCGGCCAGGCCGATCTGCGCCCGTTCTTCACGTTCCATCCGTGGCTGTACCTGTTCCTGGTGCCGGCCGTGTCGATGCGGATGTGGGCCGAGGAGCGCAAGAGCGGCACGATCGAGCTGCTGCTGACGCTGCCGGTGACGACCTGGCAGGCCGTGCTCGGCAAGTTCCTCGCGGCCTGGGCGTTCATCGGCATCGCGCTGGCGCTGACGTTCCCGATCTGGCTGACCGTCAACTATCTGGGCTCGCCCGACAACGGCGTGATCTTCGCGAGCTATCTCGGCTCGCTGCTGATGGCCGGCGCGTTCCTCGCGATCGGTTCGTGCCTGTCGGCCTGCACGCGCAACCAGGTCGTCGCGTTCATCCTGACCGTCGTGGCGTGCTTCCTGCTGCTGCTGGCCGGCTTCCCGCTGGTGCTCGACGCGGTGCGCGCGTTCGCGCCTCAGGGCGTCGTCGACGCGATCGCCTCGTTGAGCTTCCTGACCCATTTCGCGGCGATCAGCAAGGGCGTGATCGACCTGCGCGACCTGCTGTATTTCCTGTTGATGATCGGCTTCTGGCTCTATGCGAGCGCGCTGATCATCGAGATGAAGAAAGCCGACTGAAGGGATCGACGACATGACGCTTCATCGCAAGACCCTCTCCGGCGGCGCGCTGGTCGTGCTCGCCGTGCTGTTCGTCGCCGTGCTGCTGATCGTCAACACGCTGTTCCGCGGCGCGCGCGTGGACCTGACCGAGAGCCGGCTGTACACGCTGTCGGACGGCACCCGCAACATCCTCTCCTCGATCGAGGAGCCGATCCACCTATACCTGTTCTACTCGGACAAGGGCACGCAGAACCTCGCGCCGCTGCGCACGTACTACCTGCGCGTGCGCGAGATGCTCGAGGAGATGGCCGCGCGCGCCGGCGGCAAGATCGAGCTGGAGGTCATCGACCCGCTGCCGTTCTCCGAGGACGAGGACCGCGCCTCGGCGTTCGGTCTGCAGGGCATTCCGGCCGGCCCCGGCGGCGAGTCGATCTTCTTCGGCCTGGCCGGCACCAACTCGACCAACGGCCGGGCGACGATCCCGTTCTTCCAGCCCGACAAGGAATCGTTCCTCGAGTACGACGTCGCCAAGCTGATCCACGAGCTCAGCCTGCCCAAGAAGCCGGTGGTCGGCCTGCTGTCGAGCCTGCCGGTCGGCGCCGGCTTCGACCCGGCGACGCGGCAGATGCGCGAGCCCTGGGCGGTCGCCCAGCAGCTCGAGCAGCTGTCGGAAGTGCGCACGCTCAACGCCGAAGGCCTCAAGACGATCGACGCGGAGATCGGCACCCTGGTCGTGGTCCATCCCAAGCAGCTGCCGGACGATGCGCTGTACGCGATCGACCAGTTCGTGCTGCGCGGCGGCCATCTGCTGGTCTTCGTCGATCCGAACGCCGAGACCGACACCTCGGGCCAGGACCCCGAGAACCCGCAGGCGGCGATGTTCGCCGACAAGTCCTCCGACCTCGGCAAGCTGTTCAAGGCCTGGGGCGTCGGCTACGACGCCGGCAAGGTCGTGATCGACCGGCTGCGCGCGCTGGCGATCAGCCGCGGTCCGGGCCAGCCCTCGACGCGCCATCCGGCGATCCTCGGCCTGACCGCCGGCGACTTCAGCCGTGACGACGTCGTCACCTCGGGCCTGGAGTCGATCAACGTCTCGACGACCGGCTACTTCACGCTGGCCGAGGGGGCCAAGGCGACGCTGACGCCGCTGATCCAGAGCTCGAGCGAAGCGGCCTCGGTCGAGACCGACCGGATCCGCTTCATGCAGGATCCCGGCGACCTGTTCGAGGGTTACCAGGCCGCCGGCCAGCCGTTCGTGATCGCCGCGCGCGTCGGCGGCAAGCTCGCGACCGCATTCCCGGAGCGCAGCGAGTCCGGCCATCTGGCCGAGGCCAAGGACGATGCGCAGATCGTGCTGGTCGCCGATACCGACCTGCTCTCGGACCGGCTCTGGGTGCAGGTCCAGCAGTTCTTCGGCCAGCGCATCATGAATGCGTTCGCCAACAACGGCGACTTCGTCGTCAATACGGTCGACAACCTCGGCGGTTCGGGCGATCTGATCTCGATCCGCAGCCGGGCGACCTCGCAGCGGCCGTTCACGACCGTGGAGGCGCTCAAGCGCCATGCCGACGAGCGCTTCCGCGCCAAGGAGCAGGAGCTGCAGCGCGAGCTGTCCGACACCGAGCGCAAGCTCGCCGAACTGCAGCGCGCCAAGACCAGCGACCAGGCGATGATCCTCTCGCCCGAGCAGGAGGCCGAGCTCAAGAACTTCGCCGAGCGCAAGCTCGAGATCCGCAAGGAGCTGCGCAGCGTGCGCCGCGAGCTCGACGCCGACATCGAGAGCCTCGGCACGCGCCTGAAGTTGATCAACGTGCTGCTGATGCCGCTGCTGGTCACGCTGGCCGCGCTCGGTTTCGTGTTCTGGCGACGCAACCGCCGCCGTGCGGCGCAGGGAGGTCTGTGATGAACGCCAAGACCCTCGGCATCGTCGCCGTCGTGACGCTGGCCGCGCTCGCCGCGGCGATCGGACTGAACCACACGCGCAAGCCGGCCACCGAGCTGCGCAGCGAGCTGCTCGTGCCGGGCCTCAAGGACGAGGTCAACGCGATCACCAGGCTCAGCGTGATCGGGGCCGGCAACGCGCCGCTGGTCGTGCTCGAGCGCAAGGATGGCGGCTGGGTCGTCGCCAACCGCGACGGCTATCCGGCCGACAGCGGCAAGCTGCGCGAGTTCGTGCTCAAGCTCGCCGATGCGACGGTGCTCGAACCCAAGACCGCCAGTGCGGACCGCTATCCGGCGATCGGCGTCGAGGACGTCGGCGCCGCCGGCGCCAAGGGCGTGCGCGTCGAGATCGACGGCCCGAAGACGCCGGTGCGGCTGATCGTCGGCACGTTCAACGGTGCCGGCGGCGGCGGAACCTTCGTGCGCCGCGCCGACGAGGCGCAGAGCTTCCTCGCCAGCGGTACGCTGACGCCCGAGAAGAATCCGACCGAATGGCTGAGCCGCGATCTGGCCGACGTGCCGGCCGCGCAGATCGCCGAGGTCACGATCGACAAGGCCGGCAAGACGCTGCGCGTGTTCAAGCAGGACGCCGCCGAGGAGAACTTCCGGATCGCCGATCTGCCGAAGGGCCGGGAACCCAGCTCGCCGGCCGCGGCCAATCCGCTGGCGTCGGGCCTGGCCGGTCTGCGCATCGACGGCGCGCGTCCGGTCGCGGCGGCCACGGCGCCGGAGTCGGCGATCAAGGCGCGTTACGTCGCCTTCGACGGCCGCGTCGTCGACGTCACGGCCTGGTCGGCCGACGGCAAGCACTACGCGCAGTTCGCCGCCTCGCTCGACGAGGCGCGCGCCGAAGCGCACGCCGAGGCCGCGCAGGCACAGGTCAAGCCCGCGCAGCCGGCCGACGCGGCGACGCCGGAAGGCCAGCCCGCCGCGGACGCGAAGACCGCCGGCGGCGACGCCGCGGCACCGGCGGCCGATCCGGCGCCGGACCGTGCGACGCGTCTGGCTGCGGTGAAGGCCGAGGTCGAGACGCTGCAGCGTCGCTTCGCCGGCTGGACGTTCGAGATTCCGGCACACAAGTACGCGAGCCTCGACAAGTCGATCGACGATCTGCTCGAGCCGGCCGACGCCAAGCCGGCCAGGAAGTAGGCCGGTGACCGATCCGCGCCGGACGATCGCGTCCACCGCGGCCGCCTTCGGCGGTCTCGGCGTGATCGCCGGCGCGTTCGGCGCGCATGCGCTGAAGGCCACGCTCGGCGCCGACCGGATCGCGCTGTGGCAGACCGCGGTCGACTATCAGATCTGGCACGCGCTGGCGCTGCTCGCGCTGGCCGCGCTGGCGCCGGCTTTCGACAAGCGGCCGCTGCGGCTGGCCGGCATGCTGTTCACGCTCGGCATCGTGCTCTTCAGCGGCAGTCTCTATCTGCTCGCACTCGGCGCGCCGCGCACGCTCGGACTGGTGACGCCGTTCGGCGGCCTGGCGCTGATCGGCGGCTGGCTCGCGCTCGGCTGGGCCGGTCTGCGCCGATCGCCCTCGTCGTGAACCGCCGCGGCGCCGAGCCATGTCGGTGACCGCTCGGGGCGCGCGCTAGAATCGGCCGATACGAGCGGGCAGGGCGCGCCATGAGCAGGGCACATCGCGATCGCGGATCGGCATCGATGCGGCGCCGCGCATGCGGCGAGCCGAGGGGCCGTGCCCGCTGATGCAGCCGCCGGTGTATCGCTTCGGTGCGTACCGGCTGCTGCCGGCCGCGCGCGAGCTGTGGAACGGCGACACTCGGGTCGCGCTGCCGCCGCGCGCATTCTCGTGCCTGGTCATGCTGGTCGAGCAGCGCGAGCGCGCGGTCGGCCGCGAGGAACTGATCGGCGCGCTGTGGCCGCGCGGCCACGCCTCGGACGTGCAGCTCGGCCAGCTGATCCTGCAGTGCCGTCGCGCGATCGACGACGACGGCCAGAGCCAGCATGCGATCCGCACGGTCGCCGGCTTCGGCTATCGCTGGATCGCGCCGACCGAGGTCGAGCGCGCGAACGGCGCCGCCACCGAAGCGGCCGTTCCCGTGCGCGCGGCAGCGCCGGGCGCGGCCGGTGTGCCGGCGTCCGCGGCGGCAGCCGACCCGGCAGCGCCGCCCGCTTCGGCATCGACGTCGCCGAATACGCGGAACGCCGGCGCCGCCCGAGGCGCGATCCGCTACGCGGCCGTCGCGCTGTCGATCGCCGCGCTGATCGCCGCAGCGCTCTGGTTCGCATGGCGGCCGGCGCCCGAGGCTGCGATCGCGGCGGACCGCATCGTCGTGCTGCCGGTCGTGTCGGACGACCAGGACGAGCCGTGGATCCGGCTCGGCGGCATGGATCTGATCGGCGACCGGCTGCGCCGCAGCGGCATCGCGGTGGTGCCGAGCGATGCGACCGTCAGCATGCTGCGCAGTCTCGGCGTCGCATCGGTCGCGGCGCCGGACGATGCGCAGCTGGCGGAACTGCGGCGCATGGCCGGCGCGGCCGCGCTGGTGCGCACGACGCTGGCCCGCTCCGGCGAGGTCTGGCTCGCGACGGCGAGCGCCGCGGCCGATGTCGGCCCGCCGCTGCTCGGCCGTCATCAGGATGCCTCGCCGGTGGTCGCGCTGCGCGGCGCCGCGGATCGACTCAGCGCCGTGCTCGGCCACGTGCCGGCGGCCCCGGCCGAGGCCAGCGGCCTGTCCGAGACGCTGCAGCGCGCGCGTGCCGCGATGCTCGCCAACGAGCCGGCGGCCGCGCGAGCGATCCTGCTGGCCGATCCGGCCCTGGTCCGCGACGAGCCGCGGCTGCGCCAGCATCTGGCCGAGGTCGACATCCGCTCCGGACGTTTCGAGGAGGCGCGTGCCGCGCTGGACGCGCTGCTCGCCGAGACGCAGGGGCAGGTCTCGGTGTTCCGCGCCGAGGTGCTCGCGGCGCGCGCGACCGTCGCGATCCGCACCGGCGCGTTCTCCGATGCCGGCCGCTACGCGACCGAGGGCATCGATCTGCACGCCGACGACGACGATGCGATCCTGGTCGGGCGCCTGCACCTGACCCGCGGCGTCAGCCGCATCTCGATGCAGGACTATTCCGGCGCGCTGATCGACAACGGCATCGCGCGCGAGGAGTTCCAGCGTGCCGGCGACATCGCCAGCGTCGCGCGCGTCGACGGCAATCTCGGCGCGCTCGAGAACCTGCGCGGCCATCCGGCACTGGCCGTGCCGTACCTCGAATCGGCGATCGCGCAGTTCCAGGCGCTCGGCGTGATCCAGGAGCAGATCAGCAATCTGCAGAATCTGTTCGTCTCGCTGCGCCAGCAGCTGTTGAACGCGCAGGCGCTGGCCGCGATCGACCGGGCCTGGGCGATGCGCGAGCGCATGGTCAATCCCGACTCGCTGCTGTCGGTGCGGATGTTCCGCGTGCAGGGCCTGCTGCGGGTCGGACGCCACGGCGAGGCGGCTGCGCTGCTCGACGATCCGGCCAACGACCGCACGCCGGCCGATCCGATCGAGAACGACCGGATCCGGCTGCTGCGTGCCGAGCTGGCCTGGGACCGCGGCCAGCCGGCCGAGGCGCTCGGACTGCTCGAGACCGTGCCCGAGGACGAGGCGGCCTCGGCCGACGACGACGTCGTGCGTGCCGCGGTGGCGGTGCTGCGCTCGCGGCTCGAACAGGCGCTCGGCACGCCGGTCACGCCGCCGAGTGCCGGCGAGGTCGCCGTCGCGAACATCGAGCGCAGCCATCCGCGCATGCCGCTGCGCGGACTGGCCGCCGCCAACCGGGCCTGGACGGCCGGCGACCTCGGCAAGGCCGAACGCGCGTTCCAGGCCGCGCTGTCGCTGGCCGATGCGCAGGGCGTCGCCGAAACGACCGCGGCGATCGTCGCCGACTACACGCGCTTCCTGCTCGCGGCCGGCCGCGTGCGTGAGGCGGCCGCGATCGCCGGCCGCGTCGCGCTCTGGGCCGAGCACGACTACGGCTGCGCGCTGACGCGGCTGCGGCTGGCCCATGCGCAGGGGCGGATCGACGCCTGGCGCGCCGCGCTCGAACAGGCCCGCGTGCTCGCCGGCGAGCGCGCGATTCCGGCCGAGCTGGCACTCGCGCCGGACGGCGGCGGTCTTGTGGACGGGCATGCCGGCGAGCGCTGAGCTTGCATCAAGACCGGCATCGCGAAACGCCGGACGCCGTACCGAAAAGCCGCAGACGTCCGCACGGCGCACCGGTCGTGCACGCGATTCGGACCGATGGTCCCGCTGCAACCGCCTGATCCAACAGATTTAATCGGATCGTAATGCGATCCGAACAGGTTGCGAATCGCGTTGTCGCCAGTGTCCGGAGGAGGATCGCGACGGCGCCGTACCGTCGCCGCTCTCTCACCGTACGAGGAAGATGCTCCTGATGATCACCGTGAAATCGCCGCCGTCCGCCATCCTCGTGCTCGCGCTCGGCCTGGGCGCCGCGACGGCGCCCGCAGCCGCGGCGCCGCAGTACCACCTGGTGCCGATCGAGATCGACGGCGCCGAGAACGTCTTCGTCGCCGACATGAACGATGCCGGCCTGGCGGTCGGCTACTACGTCGACGCCGACACGTTCCAGAACCGCCCGTTCCTCTGGGACGGTCAGCAGGCGCACCGGCTGCCGGTTCCGGCCGATCGCGAAGAGGGCCAGGCGACCGGCATCAACGGCAAGGGCCAGATCGTCGGCTACGCCTCGACGATCCTCAAGGACGGCGCGGTCACGACCGCATTGCTCTGGAACGCCGCCGACCTGTCGCAGTACGCGGTCATCGAAGGCCCGTCCGGCACCCAGGTCAATCCCGACGACATCAACGACGCCGGCGTCGTGGTCGGTCTGGCCGCGACCGACGGCCAGTTCAACGCGTTCGAATGGAGCGTCGAGCGCGGCTTCGTCGACGACGGCGTGCCGAACCACGGCCCCGGCACGCAGGCCTACTGGGCCGGCATCAACAATGCCGGCGTCAAGCTCGGCGGCTGGTATTTCCCGGGCACGCCGTCGCACGCGACGATCGGCCAGGCCGGCGTCGCCGGCATCGCCCCGATCGCCGCCGGCGTCGACGACGTCGCGAGCAAGGCCTATGCGGCCAACGAGGCCGGCCTGGCGGTCGGCGAGATGGATCTGGCCGGCAACGGCAAGCCGGTGCCGGTGACGTTCCGCGACGGCACCGCAACGGCGGTGCCGGGCGCACTGCTCGGACTCGCGCAGGGCATCGCGTTCGACGTCAACGAACGCGGCACAATCGTCGGACGCGCGTACGATTTCGCGACGCTCGCGTTCAAGGCCTTCGTACACGTCGACGGCGTCTCCTACGACATCGCCGCGCAAGCCGACAACGGCACACTGTACGAATATCTGCTCAATGCGGTCGCGGTCGCCGAGGACGGCACGATCGCCGGCACCGCGCGCGGCCCCAACTTCACGGTCGCCAGCTACGTCGCCGTGCCGGTCATCGTCGAGACGATCTTCGCCGACGGCTTCGAGCAGCCGTAACCGGATGCCGCACCGGCGCCTCGCAGCGCCGGTGCACGCCCGCGCGGGCGGGCACGTGCCCGCTGCGCCGAATGCCGGTGAGACCAAGGGACAGCCGTTGCGCCGGCGACGGCCGTGCCGTGCGGCGGCCGGGCGTTCCCGACCGCGAGGGCCGGCGCCGAACTCGCCGGATGCCCGCCGGCTGTCACGCCGCAATGACCTGACACCATGACTTCCGGCCCGTTACGGCGGCGGCGCAGTGTACTACAAATGTAGTACGACAGGTGTAGAAGGCGTTCCATGGAATCCCGATCCGACGACGACGTCGTCCTGAGCGACCTGCAGCTGGACGTCATGCGCACGCTGTGGCGCGGCGAGGCGAGCGTGGCCGACGTCGTGGCCGCGCTGGCGGCCTCGCGCGATCTGGCCCATACCACGGTCGCCACCTTGCTGACCCGGCTCGAGAAGCGCGGCGTCGTCGCGGTTCGCCGCGAGGGCCGCCAACTGCTCTACAGCGCCCGCGTCAGCGAATCGCAGGTGCGCCGCTCGATGGTCAGCGGCCTGATCCACAGCCTTTTCCGCGGCGACGCCCGTGCGCTGCTCGCGCACCTGGTCAGCGAGGACGACGTCGCGCCGGACGATCTCGACCGCGTGCGCGCATTGCTCGAGGCCGATCGCACGGCGCCGCCGGGCCGGAGACGGACGTGATCATCCTCGTCGAACGGCTCGCTTCGGCGCTGGCGACGCTGGCCGTGCACGCGTCGCTGCTGCTCGCGATCGTCTGGTCGCTCGAGCGCCTGCGTCTGCTGCGCAGTCCGCAGGCGCTCGAATGCGCCTGGCGCATCGGCCTGTTCGGTGCGCTGCTGTCCACGGCGGTTTCGATACCCTCACCGGTGGTACCCGACGGTGTTGCACAGCGCGCGACGGTGGCCGAGCGGTCGGCGTCGATCGCGATCGCGCCGTCACCGTCGATACGGCGCCCGGTCACCGGTACCGCGCACGTCGGCGGCGCCGACGCAGCGGTGGCGTTGCAGCCGATGCCGGCCGGCGAGGCGCCCGCGGCTCAGGTCCGGCCGGCGCTGGTGCTGGCACCGGCGCCGACGCAGGCTGCGGTCGCGGCATGGCTGGCCGGACTCGTGGTCGCGCTGCTGGTGTTCGTGCGGCGCAGCCGCGGGCTGCTGCGCCTGCGGCAAGCCGCGTGCGTCCGCGGTCGGGCGGCCTCGCCGTCGCTGCTCGATCGGGTCGACGAGCTGGCCGGTCGGATGCGGCTGCCGGTTCCGGCCGTTCGCGTGACGAGCCTGGCCACCAGCCCGATGGCGCTGCCGCACGCGGTATTGCTGCTGCCGCCCTGGAGCGAGGCGCTGCCCGCCGAACAGCAGCGCGCGATGCTCGCGCACGAGCTGGCCCATCTGCAGCGGCGCGATCCGTACTGGCGGATCGCCCAGCACGCGGCGCTGCTGCCGCTGTTCTTCCATCCGCTCGCCTGGCATGCGCGGCGGCGCCTCGAATCGCTGGCCGAGGACGCCTGCGATGCCGCGGCGGCCGACCTGCTCGGCAGCGGACGGCCGCTGGCCGAATGCCTCGCCACCTGTCTGTCCCATGCGCGCAATGGCGCGCGCATGCCCGCATTCGCCGCGACGATGGCGCACGATGCCGGTCCGGTCGTGCGCCGCGTGCAGCGCCTGCTCGAGGAGTCTGCGATGTCGAACCGTCCCTCATCCGCGTCGCTGCGACGCGGCGCATCCGTATTGGGATTGCTGGCGCTGCTGGCACTGCCCGGCATCGCGGTGACCACCGTCGTCGCCGGCAACGCCGGCCGCAGCGTCGAGGTGCGCACCGCGAGCGGCACCGAGACCGTCCGCTACCGCGATCGACGCGACGGCTACGCGCTCGACGTCGATCAGAACGGCCGCGTCGAGTTCAACGCCGAGGAGACCGACGTGGTCGCGCTGCCGAACGGTGCCGATCTGAAGATCGCCGAGACCGTTTCCGGCGTGAAACGCGAGATCCGCTTCGAGAGCGGCAGCGGCGGCGTCGAACGGACGTATCGGGTCGACGGCAGCGAACGGCCGCTCGACGCCGAGGGCCGTGCCTGGGTCGCGGCCGTGCTGCCGCGCGTGCTGCGCGAAAGCGGAGCCCAGGTCGAGGCGCGCAGCCGACGCCTGCTCGCGCGCGGCGGCGTCGACGCCTTGCTGGCCGAGATCGACCTGATCCAGCCCGACCACGCGCGCGCCGCGTACCTGCGCGTGCTGTTCGGCCAGGCCGAACTGTCGCCCGCGCAGCGCCAGCGCGGACTGGCGCTGGCCGCCGCGATCGGATCGGACTACGAGAAGCGCAGCGTGCTGCAGGCCGCGCTCGAGCAGGATGCGCTGCCGGCCGACCTGCAGGTGCCGCTGCTGCGCGCGGCCGCCGGCATCGGCTCGGACTACGAGCGCGCCGAGCTGCTGACCTCGGCGGCACAGCGGGTGCAGCTGCACGGCGAGGCGCTCGATGCCTGGAGCGAGGCGGTGCGCGGGATCGGCTCGGACTACGAGCGTCGTCGCGTGATCGAGTCGCTGCTCGCGCGCGGCCCGGCGACGCCGGCGGTGCTCGTTCGCGCACTCGACGACGCCGGCGGCATCGGCAGCGATTTCGAGAAGCGCTCCGTGCTCGAGGCGATCGCTGCCCGGCGCATCGACGCGGCCGACGTCCGCGCCGCCTATCTGCGCCTGGCGACCGGCATCGGATCGGACTTCGAGCGCCGTCAGGCCTTGACGCCTCTGCTCGGCGGGTCGTCGGTCGACGCGGCGACGGCCGCCGGCGTGCTCGGCGCGGTCGCGACGATGGACTCGGACTTCGAGGCGCGCCAGGTGCTGGTCGATCTCGCCCGCGTGATGCCGGCGGATGCCGGTCTGATCGCGCGCTATCGCGACGTCGCGCGTGGCCTGGGCGACTTCGAACGCGGCGAGGCCGAGCGGGCCCTGGACCGGTTCGGCCGCGTCGACTGACCGGACCGCGCGTTCAGACCGGGGCCGGCCGGCTCAGCAGGAAGCCCTGGCCGTAGCGGATGCCGAGCGCGGCCAGCGTATCGCGCTCGGCGGCGGTCTCGATGCCCTCGGCGACGAGGGCGGTGCCGGTCTCGCGCGCGAACGAGACGATCGCCGTCGCGAGCTGGCGATGCTGCAGGCGCTGATCGATGTCGCGCGTGATCGAGATGTCGAGCTTGACGATGTCCGGCGACAGCCGCAGCACGTGGCGCAGGCTCGCGTAGCCGGCGCCGGCGTCGTCGATCGCGAAGCGCCAGCCGCGCTTGCGCAGGACCTGCACGCGCTCGGCCAGCGTCGCGTAGTCGGCGACCTGCGAATGTTCGGTGATCTCGACGACGAGGCGTTCGCCCGGGAAGCGCGCGAGCAGGGTTTCGAGCTCCTCGCGCAACAGCGTGCTCGGCGACACGTTGACCGACAGATACGCATCGGCCGGCAGCCGGTGCGCGACCGCGACGATCGTCTCGATGCAGGCGAGCTCCAGTTCCTCGCACAGGCCGAGCGCGTCGGCCGCGGCGAACCAGCCGCCGTCCGGCGCGGCCGGCTGCGCCGGAAAGCGGCTGAGCCCCTCGTAGCCGACGATGCGACCGCCGTCCAGTTCGAAGATCGGCTGGAACACCGGCGAGATCGCGCCGGTGTCGATCAGCGTGCGCAGACCCGCGCACTGCGCGTCGTGGCGCTCGCGCGCTTCCTGCTCGCCGGCCGCCGCGGCCGCCGCCTCGGCCAGCGTGCGTGCGTGCTCGAGCGTGTGGTGCAGCGTAGCGCCGATGAAGGTGCCGAACATCTCCAGCGTCGCGGCGTCGCGCCGCGTGTAGGCATAGGGCTGGTCCGACACGACCTTGAGCACGCCGACCGTGCGCTGCTCGTACAGCAGCGGCACCAGGATCGCCGAGCGCAGACCGACGCGGCGGCAGGCCTCGATGTTGACGCGCGGATCGTGCTCGCTGTCGTCGCATTGCAGCACCTGACCGGTGCGCAGGCACAGTCCCGAGATGCTGCCCTCGCTCGGCATGCGGAAGCCGCGGTGCGCGGCGATCGAGCCGCTCGCCGACCAGTAGACGAGCTCGTCACCCTCGATCATCTCGACGACCGCTCCGGTCGAGCCGGTCATCGTCTGCGAGTGGCGCGTGATCAGGTCGACGACCTTGAGCGGATCCAGGCCGGCGCGCGCGATCTCGCTCTGCGCCGCGATGATCTGCGTCAGTACCGCCTCGTCGACCGAGGCGCGTTCGCGTCCGCGTCCCGGCTGCAGACGCACCACGTTCGACGCAAAGGACTTCCCTGATGACATGTGGCGCCCCGATTGCCGCAATCACGAAACTTATACTCTTGCACAACGCCTTTCGCCTGAATGCCGCATGTCGGCCGGTCAAACGCCCGTTCGAAGGCGCGGCCGTCGAACTCGAACGATAGCGTCGTTCGACGAGTTGCGGCGGTCGAGGCTCGGACCGGCCATGATCGGTTTCGGTCACGGCGTCGATCCGCGTGTGGACAATCCGTCGATCACGCCGGGTGGCGAGACGATTCGCGTCGACCACTTCGAGCGACTGAAGCGGCGCAGATCCGCTGCCGATGACGGCGGGCGTCGACGCCGACGACGCAGGCGGCCTGCGGCGCTTCGGAAGGCGTCCGCTTCGCGCCGCGAAAGACCGACGAAGCGGAGCCGGCGCAGGTCGCGATAGACCGAGCCGGCAGGGTCGGCTCGGCCGCGCAGGCGCGAAAGCGTGTCCGTTCGGGAAGGCGGTGGCATCGTCGCGGCGGCGCGAGTGTCGGATGCACACGTCGAGAAAACAAGAAGGCCCTGACGGATCAGGGCCTTGATGAGTGGCGGAGAGGGTGGGATTCGAACCCACGGTACGCTTGCACGTACGCCTGATTTCGAGTCAGGTACATTCGACCACTCTGCCACCTCTCCAGAAAAGCGGCGCCCGTATGGTCTCGGGAGGGCGCGCATGATACGGGGCAAGGCGGCCGCTGACAACGGGGTCCGGTAAACTCGCCGTTCCCTCCGTACTCGATGTGTGCCGATGAGCCTGATCTCCACCCCCGTTTCGTATGGCGAGCTGATCGACAAGATCACGATCCTCGAGATCAAGTCCGAGCGCATGAGCGACCCGGCCAAGCTCGCCAACGTCGGTACCGAGCTGGACGCCTTGAACCGGACCTGGGCCGCCGATCCGGCCGCTGCGGTCGACATCGCCGAACTGCGCGGCCGCCTGCGCGCCGTCAACGAGGCGCTCTGGGACATCGAGGACCGGATCCGCCTCAAGGAAAAGGCCAAGGCCTTCGACGCCGAGTTCATCGAACTGGCGCGCTCGGTCTACATCCGCAACGACGAGCGCGCGGCGTTCAAGCGCGAGATCAATCTGAAGCTCGGCTCGACGCTGATCGAGGAAAAGTCCTACCAGAACTACCTTTGAGCCGGCAGGTCGCGCGCGGCGCGCCGCTACAATCGCCGCTTCCGCCGCCTCCAGGAGCGCCGCCGATGCACAGCTTCATGCCGCCCGATCGCCTGCTGCTCGGACCCGGGCCGTCGCCGGTGCCGCCACGCGTGCTGGCCGCGCTGGCGCGACCGACGATCGGTCATCTCGATCCGCAGTTCATCGCGATGATGGACGAGGTCAAGGACCTCTTGCGCGAAGCGTTCCGGACCGGTCATGCGTTGACGCTGCCGGTGTCGGCGCCCGGATCGGCCGGCATGGAGACGGCTTTCGTCAACCTGGTCGAGCCCGGCGACACCGTGATCGTCTGCCGCAACGGCGTGTTCGGCGGGCGCATGCGCGAGAACGTCGTCAGGATCGGCGCCAACGCGGTCATGGTCGACGATCCGTTCGGGCGGCCGGTCGATCCGGACAAGGTCGAGGCGGCATTGCGTGCGAATCCGGGCGCCAAGGCGCTGGCGTTCGTGCACGCCGAGACCTCGACCGGCGTCGCATCCGACGCGCAGACGCTGTGCCGGCTCGCGCGCGAGCACGGCGCGCTCAGCATCGTCGATGCGGTGACGAGTCTCGGCGGCAGCCCGCTCGAGGTCGACGGCTGGGGCATCGACGCGATCTATTCGGGCTCGCAGAAGTGCCTGTCGGCACCGCCGGGCCTGTCGCCGGTCAGCTTCAGCGATGCCGCCGTCGCCGCGATCCGCGCGCGCCGCACGCCGGTGCAGAGCTGGTTCCTGGATCTCACGCTGGTCATCGGCTACTGGCAGGGCAGCGGTGCGCGCGCGTATCACCACACCGCGCCGATCAACATGCTCTACGCATTGCATGAGGCCTTGCTGATCCTGCGCGAGGAAGGTCTCGAGGCGGCCTGGGCGCGCCACCGCGCGAACCATCTGCGGCTGCGCGACGGCCTCGAAGCGCTCGGCCTGACGCTGCCGGTCGATCCGGCGGTGCGGCTGCCGCAGCTCAACGCGGTCGCGGTACCGGACGGCGTCGACGAGGCGGCCGTGCGCCGCACGCTGCTCGACCGCCACGGTATCGAGATCGGCGCCGGTCTCGGCGAGCTCGCCGGCAAGATCTGGCGGATCGGCCTGATGGGCCACGGCAGCACGCCCGAGAACGTCGACCGCGTCGTCGCCGCGTTCGGCGACGTGCTCGGACGCGGATGACGCGAAATTCGGACGGCATCGAGGAGAATCGCATGAAGCTCTACTACTCGCCCGGCAGCTGCTCGCTGGCCTGCTGGATCGCGCTCGAATGGGCCGGCGCCGACTACACGGTCGAGAAGGTCGATCCGAAGTCGGACGAATACCGGCGCATCAACCCGCTCGGCATGGTGCCGGCGCTCGACATCGGCGGCCCGCGCGCGATGACGCAGGCCGACGCGATCCTGCAGTACGTCGCCGAGACCCATCCGCAGCGCCGGCTCGGCGTCGACGGCAGCGCCGAGCAGCGCTTCGCGTTCGCCGAGACCCTGGCGTTCCTGACCGGCGACTTCCATCCGGCGTTCTGGCCGTTCTTCTCGCCGCAGCGCTACACGACGCGCGAGGACGAGGCCTCGCTCGAGGCCGTGCGCGAGGCTACGCATGCGCGGATAGACCGCGTAATGACGCATCTGGACGGCCTGATCGGCGACGGCGAGCACGTCCACGATGGACGGCGCACGATCGCCGACGCCTATGCGTTCGTGATGGCGCGCTGGACCGAGCGCCTGCCCAAGACCTGGCGCGCCTACGCGAACGTCGCGCGCTTCATGGAGGCGATGCAGCGCGATCCGGCGGTCCAGCAGGTACTGGCGCAGTCGAAGGCCTGAGCGGCGCGACCGCGGCTTCGGCATGCGTCGCATGCCGTGCGGCCGCCGTCGCGCTCGTGCGCGCCCGATGGAGCCGCGGCTCCGGTCCCGATCGATGCATCGCATGCGATCGTGCCGGCCGCGCCGCCGGCGATGCCGTGTCGCCGCGACACGGCGGAACCGGCCGCAGCGCTAGCCGATCAGCCCGCGTGCGGCCAGCGCGTCCAGTACCGCGTCGGCCAGCGCATGCGGCGTCGTGCCGTCGGTGTCCAGGCGCAGGTCCGGCGCGGTCGGGACCTCGTACGGATCGCTGATGCCGGTGAACTGCGCGATGCGTCCGGCGCGCGCCTGCGCGTAGAGGCCCTTGCGGTCGCGCGCCTCGCAGGTCGCCAGCGGCGTCGCGACGTGGATCTCGACGAAGGCGCCGTGGCGTTCGACGAGGCGCCGCACCGCGTCGCGATCCTCGGCGTACGGCGCGATCGGCGCGCAGACCGCGATGCCGCCGTGGCGCGTGACCTCGGCCGCGACCCAGCCGATCCGGCGCACGTTGGCCGAGCGGTCCTCGCGTCCGAAGCCGAGGCCACGCGACAGATGCGTGCGCACCTCGTCGCCGTCGAGCAGCGTGACCGGGCGTGCCGAGGTCTCCATCAGCCGCGCGATCACGGCCTCGGCGATCGTCGACTTGCCGGCGCCGGACAGGCCGGTGAAGAACAGCGTGAAGCCGCGCCGCACGCCGGCCGGATGGCGCTCGCGAAGGATCGCGGCGATCTGCGGATACGTGAACCAGGACGGGATCTCCTCGCCGTCGGCGAGACGCCGCCGCAGCTCGGTGCCGGACAGATCCTCGACGCGCTCGCCTGCGCCGACCTCGTCGGCCGGCAGGTAGCGGTCCTGGTCGGCCGCGTAGACCATCGCCGGAAACGGCACGACGCGGATGCCGAGCTCGTCCTGATGCCGGGCCAGCAGCGCCTGCGCCGCGAACGGCGGATAGAACGGCACGCCGTGCGCATCGCGCCCGGGGCCGGCGTGGTCGCGGCCGACGATGAAGTGCGTCGCGCCGTAGTTCTTGCGGATGATCGCGTGCCACAGCGCCTCGCGCGGACCGGCCATGCGCATCGCCAGCGGCAGCAGCGACAGCTTCGCCTGGTCCGGCGGATAGTGATCGAGCAGGGCGCGATAGCAGCGCACGCGCGTGAAGTGGTCGACGTCGCCGGGCTTGGTGCGTCCGACCACCGGCTGGATCAGCAGCCGGGCACCGGTCTGCTCGGCCGCGCGTAGCGTCAGCTCGCGATGCGCACGGTGCATCGGATTGCGCGTCTGGAACGCGACGGTGTCGCGCCAGCCGTGCCGCGCCAGCCAGTCGCGCAGCTCGCGCGGCGACTCGCGCAGGTCGCGGAAGTCGAAATGCGTCGGCGGCTGGATGCCGTGCAGGCGGCCGCCGAGATAGATCGGATGGCTGCGCTCGAGCAGGTCGGCGACGCCCGGATGCGTGCGGTCGAGCGTGCCGAACACGGCAAGCGCCTCGGCCTCGCGGTCGGGCCGGTAGCGGCTCTCGATCGTCAGCACCGCCAGCGGCACGCCCTGGCCGTCGCGCAGCGCGATCTCCGCGCCGATCGCGAGCGGCGCCGCGAACGCCTCCTCGACGTCGAGCGTGATCGGGATCGGCCACAGCGTGCCGTCGGCGAGCCGCAGTTCGCTCAGTACGCGCGCGTAGTCGGCCTCGCCGAGGAAGCCTTCGAGCGGCGAGAACGCGCCGTTGAGCAGCAGTTCGAGGTCGCAGAGCTGACGCTCGCCGAGCGTCCAGGCCGGCAGGCTCGCGCTGCGCACGCGCAGCGCGGCCGCGGCCTCGCCGGCGAGGTAGAGGTCCTTGAGTACGCCGCCGTGCGGCGCAATCGGTCGGTCGGTCGGTGCCTGGATCGGATCGGTGGACAGGTCGAGGGCTGCGGCAGGGCGGGACATGAAGGCTCCGGGCGGTGTTTTCTTGTCGTGGGGCACGGCCGGATCGGCCGAGAGCGATGACGCCGTCGTCGACGGCTCAGGTGTCGTAGTGCAGGCCGCATTCGCGGCCGAGGCAGAAGAAGCGCGTGTCCTCCGGCGCCAGGCCGTCGGCGAGCGCGCGCGTGGTGTGGACGTCGCCGATCGAGACGTAGCCGCGTTCCCAGAGCGGGTGGTACGGCAGCTCGTGGCGGCGCAGATAGGTCCACACGTCGCGGTCGCTCCAGTCGACCAGCGGATGCAGCTTCCAGCGTCCGTCGCGCAGCTCGAGCACCTGCGACGCGGCGCGCGTGCGCGCCTGGCTGCGCCGCAGGCCCGCGATCCAGGTGCGTGCGCCGAGCTCGTCGAGCGCGCGGCGCATCGGCTCGACCTTGCGCAACCGGTTGTAGCGGCGCAGGCCGTCGGGGCCGGCCTCCCAGAGTCGGCCGTGGCGCGCCTCCATCCAGGCGATGCCGAGCTGCGGACGATAGACGTGCAGCCGCAGCGCGAGCCGTTCGGTCAGATGGTCGGCGAAGCGATAGGTCTCCGGGAACAGATAGCCGGTGTCGATCAGCACGACCGGCAGCTCGGGCCGCTGCCGCGTCGCCAGATGCAGCAGGGCCGCCGACTGCGCGCCGAAGCTCGAGGACAGGACGTGCGCGCCCGGCAGATGCTCCCAGGCCCAGGCCAGCCGCGCCGCGGCGTCGCGGCGTTCGAGCCAGGCATTGATCTCGGCACGCGCGCGTTCGTCTTCGGCCGCGCTGACCAGATCGGGCACGCTCACGGCCGCACCTCGCTCGGGGGCGATGAGGCGGTCGCGATCAGGCCGCTGCGCAGCAGGAAATCGCCGAAGCGCTCGGCCGGCCGGCGCTCGGCGGCGTAGCGCGCGAACAGGCGGTCGAGTTCGGCGAGGATCTCCGGCTCGGCGACGTTCTCGCGGTGCAGCCGGTTCAGGCGTCGCCCGCAGGCATCGGCGCCGAGCATCAGGTTGTAGCGGCCCGGCGCCTTGCCGACCAGGGCGATCTCGCCGAGGTACGGGCGCGAGCAGCCGTTCGGGCAGCCGGAGATGCGCAGGCCGATCGGCGCGTCGGACAGGCCGTGCGCGGCCAGCAGCGCCTCGACGCGGTCGAGCAGGTCGGGCAGGTAGCGCTCGGCCTCGGCCATCGCCAGCGAGCAGGTCGGCAGCGCGACGCAGGCCAGCGCGTCGCGGCGCACCGGCGCGCGGCGGTGATCGTCGAGGCCGTACTCGGCGGCCAGGCGATCGATCGTCTCGCGCATGTCCGCACCGACGTTGGCGACGATCAGGTTCTGATTGCCGGTCAGCCGGAAATCGCCGCCGTGGACCTGCGCGATCGCGCGCAGACCGCTCAGATGGCGGCGCGCGTTGCGATCGGCGACGCGCCCCGACTCGATGCGCAGGCCCAGATGCCAGCGCCCGTCGTGGCCCTCGACCCAGCCGAAGCGGTCGCCGGCCTGGTCGAACGCGTATGCGCGCTCAGGTTCCAGCGGCTCGCCGAGCCGGCGCTCGACCTCGGCCTTGAACGCGGCCAGGCCGATCCGGTCGATCGTGTACTTGAGCCGCGACAGTTTGCGGTCGCTGCGATCGCCGAGATCGCGCTGCGCGGTGACGACCGCCTCGGCGACCGCGAGCAGCCGGTCCGGTGCGACGAAGCCGATCACCTCGGCCAGCCGCGGATAGGTGCGTGCATCGCCGTGCGTCGCGCCGAGGCCGCCGCCGACCGCGACGTTGAAGCCGTGCAGCACGCCGCCTTCGACGATCGCGATCAGGCCGAGGTCGTTCGCGAACAGGTCGACGTCGTTGTGCGGCGGAATCGCCAGCGCGGTCTTGAACTTGCGCGGCAGATAGACCGGCCCGTAGACCGGCTCGTCCTCCTCGCCGCTGCCGGCGATCCGCTGCTCGTCCAGCCACAGCTCGTAGTACGCGCGCGTCTGCGGCTTGAGGTGCTCGGACAGCCGGCAGGCCCAGGCGTAGACCTCGGCATGCGCGCGCGACTCGACCGGATTCGGCGAGACCATGACGTTGCGGTTGACGTCGCCGCAGGCCGCGATCGAGTCGATCAGGCTGCGGTTGATCGCCTGGATCGTGGCTTTGAGCTCGTGCTTGATGACGCCGTGGAACTGGAACGCCTGGCGCGTCGTCAGCCGCAGCGTATGGTTGGCGTAGCGCGTCGCGATCGCATCGAGCGCCAGCCACTGCGCCGGCGTCACGACGCCACCCGGTGTGCGCGTGCGGATCATGAAGCTGTAGGCCGGTTCGAGCTTCTGCGCGCGGCGCTCCTCGCGCAGGTCGCGGTCGTCCTGCTGATAGCTGCCGTGGAACTTGATCAGCTGAGTGTCGTCGGCGCGCAGCGCGCCTGTCAGGTCGTCGGCGAGGCTTTCGGCGAGCGTGCCGCGCAGGCGGCGGCTGGCGGCCTTGATCGTCTCGACCGGCGACGGCGGAGCGGACGGCGCCATCAGTAGACGTCCCGGCTGTAGCGGCGATCGGCCGCGAGCGCGGCCAGCCACTCGGCCGCCGACTCGGCGTCGTGGCCGCCGTGCGTGACCGCGATCCCGCGCAGCGCCGCGTCGACGTCGCGCGCCATCCGCGAGGCGTCGCCGCAGACGTAGAGGTGGGCGCCGTTCTCGATCCAGTCGTAGAGCTCGCGGCCGCGACGGCGCAGCGCATGCTGCACGTAGACCTTCTCGGGGCGGTCGCGCGAGAACGCCACGTCGATCCGGTGCAGATGGCCGTCGCGATGGGCCTGCTGCCATTCGGTCTGATAGAGAAAATCCGACCGGAAATGCCGGTGGCCGAAGAACAGCCAGTTGCGCCCCGATGCGGCGGTCTCGATGCGCTCCTGCACGAAGCCGCGGAACGGCGCCACGCCGGTGCCGGGGCCGATCATCACGATGTCGCGCGCCGGATCCTCGGGCAGGCGGAAGCGTTCGTTCGGCTCGATGAAGACCGGTACCGCGTCGCCTTCGGCGCGATCGGCGAGGAAGCGCGACGCGCTGCCGATGCGTGCCTCGCCGAAAGCCTCGTAGCCGACGACGGCCACGGTCAGATGGGCCTCGTCGCCGACCGCGGCGCGGCTCGACGCGATCGAATACAGGCGCGGCGCCAGCGGCCGCAACGTGGCGACGAAGTCGGCGGCGTCCCAGGGCGCCGGAAAGCGTCGCAGCAGATCGATCAGCTGATGGCCGTCGAGCAGCGCGCGCAAGGCGTCGGCACCGTCGGCCGCGAGCGCCGCGTCGAGCGCGGCCGACCGGGCCCGCTGCGCATGCGCGGCGACGAACGGCCGCGTCAGCCGCGTCAGTTCGCGCCGCCCGGACAGCCACTGCGCGAACGGCAGCGTCTCGCCGGCGATCGTCACGGAATGCTCGCGGTCGGCGCGCAATGCCGCGAGCACGGCGTCGACCAGCGCCGGCGGCTGCGTCGACCACACGCCGAGCGCATCACCGGGGCGGTAGTGCAGATCCGAACCCTGCAGCGAGAGCTCGACGTGGCGTACGTCCTCGCCGCTGTCACGGCCGACGATGCGCCGGTTCGACAGCAGCGGCGCCATGAACGGCCGCTCGCGCGACCAGACCGCCGCGTCGGGCGGTGCCGCGGTGCTGCGCAGCGGCGTCACCGTCGCCAGCGCGGGCGGCGGTTCGAGCACGACGCGCGCCTGGGTCAGCGCGGTGCGCCGCCACGGCGCGGCGGCCGTCTCGATGTCGACGTCGGCCTCGCCGCGCGCGAACAGTCGTTCGGCGCCGAGCGCGGCCAGGCGCTCGTCGATCTGCGTGCCGACCGCGCAGAACTTCGGATAGCTCGAATCGCCGAGGCCGAGCACCGCGTAGCGCAGCTGCGACAGCCGCGGCGCACGGCGGCCGCCCAGATGCTCGACGAACGCGCGCGCATCGTCCGGCGGATCGCCGTCGCCCTGCGTGCTGACGACGACGTAGAGCAGCCGCTCGGCCGGCAGCTCGCGCAGCGGGTAGGCGTCGGCGCGCACGACGCGCACCGGCAGGCCGGCCTGTTCGAGCTCGCGGGCCAGCGTCTCGGCCTGGCGGCGGGCATTGCCGGTCTGCGAGCCGTAGACGAGCGTGGCGCGGACGGCGGCGTCGGCCGCGGCCGGTGTCGCGGCAGCGGGCTGGCGTATCGTATGCGCGGCCAGGCCGGCGAGATAGCCCGAGGCCCATTGCAGGGCGTCGCGGTCCAGACCCTCGGTCAGGCGCGTCAGCTGGGCGAGTACATCCTGGGCGAGAGGCTTCGCCGGGCGGGCGGGGAGGGCGGGCACCGGTACTCCGTCGGTATGGACGTCCAGACGTCCGAATGAACGGAATGCTAGGCGCTGGGTGCGCGTCGCGGAACGAACCGCTGGTTATGGGTTCATGCCGGGCCTGCATTGCCGGACGCCATATGCGTGTGCCGCGGCGGCGCGGTGATCGGCATATGCACAGCCTTCATTTCCGGGCCAGGCCGCGTCGTGACGATAGTGCGGCCGACCTTCATCATCGGGGAAACACATGCGCAAGCGTTCAACCGTTCCGCTCGTCGCACTCGCGGTCGCGACGGCCTCGTTCGGCGGCCACGCGGCCGCCTATGGCATCGACGACTGGCCCACGCACGTCGTGTTCGCGGACGGCACCGATCTCGGCCTCAGCGCGCAGTATCAGGTCGACACCAACCGGTTTTCCAACGACCGCCTGCCCGACGGGAGCCACCGGTTCGACGACGAGACCGCCAACCGGCGCAAGGAGCTCGGCTTCTATCTGCGCAGGAAGGGCGTCTACGACGTGGGCTCGGTCTACGACTTCTGGAACAAGCAGTGGCTCGACACCTACGTGCGCGTGCAGTCCAAGGCGCTGTTCGGCGCCGACTACGGCGCGTTCCGGATCGGCTACACGAAGACGCCGGTCGGCTTCGAGGGCGTGACCAGTTCGCGCGCGACGAGCTTCCTGGAGACCGCGCTGCCGATCCAGGCGTTCTACGAGAACCGCCGCACCGGCCTCGACTGGGCGTTCGAGCGGCCGCACTACCTGATCAATCTCGGCTACTACTTCGGCCAGGACCTGCAGGGCGACAACGACGGCACGACGGTCGGCGGACGTTTCGCGGTCACGCCGGTCAAGGCGGCCGGCCAGGTGTTGCATCTGGGCGTCTCGGCCTCGCGCGAGTCGCCCGATGCCAGCACCGACGGCCGCGGCCGGCGCAACCTGCCCTCGATCCGCCCGCGCGCGCGGCCCGAGGCCGGGCTGACGCCGGTGCGTCTGGTCGATACCGGCAGTCTCGGCGACGTCGACACGATCGACCGCCTCGGCCTGGAGGCGTTGTGGATCGACGGGCCTTGGTCGGTGCAGGGCGAGGCGCTGACGCTGGAGGTCGAGCGCAACCGCGGTCTCCCGGACTTCCGCGGCCACGGCTACTACGTGTTCGGCAGCTGGATCGCGACCGGCGAATCGCGGCCGTACGGCGGCGGCAACAGCGGCAACGTCAAGCCGAAGGGCCGCTGGGGCGCGCTCGAGTGGCTGCTGCGCTACAGCGCGGTCGATCTGGACGACGGCACGATCCGCGGCGGCCGCCAGCACGACTGGACGCTCGGTGCGAACTGGTACCTGACGCCGTACTTCAAGTTCCAGGCCAACTACGTCAAGGCGTCGAGCCGCCGGCAGGGTCTGGACCTCGATCCGGCGGTGTTCCAGCTGCGCGCACAGGTCTTCTTCTGAGGTGCGCGGCCCCGCGCTCCCTTGACCTTCGGCCGATCGCGCCCAAGATAGGGCCGGCGGGTCCGCCCGCCGCCCGATCCTGAACGAGTTTTCCGCGATGACCGCCACCGACAGCAACGCCCTGCGCGCGATGCCCGATATCGCCGCCGAACCGCAGGCGGCGACCGCCGGCGTACTGGACTGGGTCGGCATGGACGAGATCGCCGCACCGGTGCGGCTGGCGCTGGCCGACGGCAGCATCGTGCAGTCGCCGGCGCGCGTGTCGGCGTTCGTCAATCTCAAGCGTCCGGACGCGCGCGGCATCCACATGTCGCGGCTGTATCTGCACGTGGACCGCCATCTGTCGTCCGAGCCGCTGACGCCGTGTTCGCTGCGCCGGCTGCTGCGCGATTTCCTCGATTCGCATGCCGAGCTGTCCGACCGCGCCAAGGTGTCGATCCGCTTCGACCACATGGTGCGGCGGCCGGCGCTGCGCAGCGACAACAGCGGCTGGAAGACCTATCCGATCCAGGTGTCGGCGTCGATGCACGAGGGTCAGTTCGCGCTCGAGCTGGGCTGCGACATCGCCTATTCGAGCACCTGCCCGTGCTCGGCCGCGCTGGCGCGGCAGCTGATCCAGCAGCGGTTCGCGGCCGATTTCACGGCCGACCGGCCGCTCTCGCGCGAGGCCGTGCTCGACTGGCTCGGCCGCGAGCAGGGCATCGTCGCGACGCCGCACAGCCAGCGCAGCATCGCCGAGGTGCGCGTGCGCCTGGCGCCGGGCTTCGAGTTTCCGATCCTCGACCTGATCGACCGCGTCGAGGACGCGCTGCAGACGCCGGTGCAGACCGCGGTCAAGCGCGAGGACGAGCAGGCGTTCGCGCTGCTCAACGGCCAGAACCTGATGTTCTGCGAGGACGCGGCGCGGCGCATGCAGCGCGCGCTCGACGCCGACGAGCGCATCGCCGACTTCTGGGTGCGCGCCAGCCATCTGGAGAGCCTGCACCCGCACGACGCGGTCGCGGTCGCCAGCAAGGGCGTGCGCGGCGGTTACGGCGCCGACTCGGTCCCGTAAGCGGTACGGCCGGCCCGGCGTCTACGTTCGGTCCATTCGATTCGATCAGTACAGCACGCGTGCGCGCAGCGTGCCGGGGATCTGCGCGAGCGCGTCCTTGAGCGCGCCGGCCTGCGCCTCGGACGTCGACACGTCGATCACGACGTAGCCGATCGACGGATTGGTCTGCAGATACTGGCCGTCGATGTTGACGTTCTCGCGCGAGAACAGCTCGTTGATCCGCGACAGCATGCCCGGCGTATTGCGGTGGATGTGCAGCAGGCGGCGGCTGTGCGGATGCTCGGGCAGCGTGACCTCGGGGAAGTTGACCGCCGAGAGCGTCGAGCCGTTGTCGCTGTAGCGCACCAGCTTGGCCGCGACCTCGATGCCGATGTTGTCCTGTGCCTCGAGCGTGCTGCCGCCGACGTGCGGCGTCAGCAGCACGTTGTCCATGCCGACCAGCGGCGAGGCGAACAGGTCGTCGTTGCCCTTGGGCTCGACCGGGAACACGTCGATCGCCGCGCCGGCGACGTGGCCGGCCCGCAAGGCGTCGGCCAGCGCGTCGATGTCGACGACGGTACCGCGCGAGGCGTTGATCAGGCAGGCGCCGCGGCGCATCCGCGCCAGTTCGGCGGCGCCGATCATCAGCCGCGTCTGCGGCGTCTCGGGCACGTGCAGCGTGACGACGTCGGCGCGCGCGAGCAGATCGTCCAGGCTCGCCGCCGGCTGCGCGTTGCCGAGCGTGAGCTTGGACTCGACGTCGTGGAACACGACGCGCATGCCGAGCCCCTCGGCGAGCAGGCCCACCTGGGTGCCGATGTGGCCGTAGCCGACGATGCCGAGCACCTTGCCGCGCACCTCGTAGCTGCCGGCGGCGGACTTGGACCAGCCGCCGCGGTGGCACTGCGCGTTCTTCTGCGGAATGCCGCGCATCAGCAGGATCGCCTCTGCCAGTACCAGCTCGGCGACGCTGCGCGTATTGGAGTACGGCGCGTTGAATACCGGCACGCCCAGATCCTGCGCGGTCGCCAGGTCGACCTGGTTGGTGCCGATGCAGAAGCAGCCGACCGCGATCAGGCGCTTGGCCTGCTCGAGCACGCCGGCGTCGAGCTGCGTGCGCGAGCGGATGCCGACCAGATGCGCCTCGGCGATGCGGCGCTTGAGCTCGGCCTCGGGCAGCGATTTCTCGTGGTACTCGATCTGCGAGTAGCCGGCGGCCTTGAACGTATCGACGGCACTCGGGCTGACGCCTTCGAGCAGCAGCACGCGGATGTCCTGCTTCGGGAACGAGGTCTTCTTCATCGGTGGCGGCTCGCGGCGGAGCCCGGGCCGGTCGGCCGGGCGAGGGCGAAACTATGCCACGAGCCGGCCGCGCCGCGAGGCGCCGCCGGTGGACGGTTTGCCGCATCGCTGGCAGGCTAGTCGCCCGCGGCCCGTCCCGGCCGCATCGCTCGTCCCGCTCGCCGATGCCCAAGACCGATCCCGTGCTGGCCGAACTCGTCGCCGGCCAGCCGCAGCTGGCCGTGACGACCGATCCGGGCGACCTGGAGCACTACGGCCGCGACTGGACGCGCCGCTGGCGGCCGGCGCCACTCGCGGTCGCGCTGCCGACCGACGTCGCCCAGGTGCAGGCGATCGCGCGCTGGGCGTTCGAGCGGCGCATCGCGCTGGTGCCCTCGGGCGGTCGGACCGGCCTGTCCGGCGGCGCCGTGGCGGCGCACGGCGAGGTCGTCGTCAGCTTCGAGCGCATGAACCGCGTGCTCGGCTTCGACGCCGCCGACCGCACGCTGACCGTACAGCCCGGCGTGCCGCTGGAACGCCTGCAGCAGGCCGCCGCCGAGCACGGCCTGCTCTATCCGGTCGATTTCGCGGCGCGCGGCTCGTGCACGATCGGCGGCAACATCGCGACCAATGCCGGCGGCATCCGCGTGATCCGCTACGGCAACACGCGCGAGTGGATCGCCGGGCTCAAGGTGGTCACCGGCACCGGCGAGCTGCTCGATCTGAACCGCGGTCTGATCAAAAACTCCAGCGGTTACGACCTGCGCCATCTGATGATCGGCTCGGAAGGTACGCTCGGCCTCGTCGTCGAGGCGCGCGTGCGCCTGACCGACCCGCCGCCGCCCTCGAGCGTGATGCTGTTCGCGCTGCCGGCGATGGACGCGCTGATGCGCGTGTTCGACGCCTGCCGCCGCCAGCTGACGCTCGGCGCGTTCGAGTTCTTCACCGACCGTGCGCTGCATCACGTGGTCGCGCACGGCGCGCAGCCGCCGTTCGCGCAGGGCGCGCCGTTCTACGTGATCGTCGAGTTCGACGCGGCCGACGAGGCCGAGCAGGCGCTGGCGCTGAACGTGTTCGAGCAATGCCTCGACAACGGCTGGGTCGTCGACGGCGTCATGAGCCAGAGCGCGGCCCAGGCCGCCGCGCTGTGGCGGCTGCGCGAGGGCATCACCGAGAGCCTGGCGCCGCATCGCCCGTACAAGAACGACATCTCGGTGCAGATCGGCGCGATTCCGGCGTTCATGCACGGCATGCAGGCGATCTTCGCGCGCGAGTACCCCGATTTCGACGTGGTCTGGTTCGGCCACATCGGCGACGGCAATCTGCACATCAACGTGCTCAAGCCGGCCGCGCTGGCCGACGAGGCGTTCATCGCGCAGTGCGAGCACGTCACGCGTCTGCTCAGCGACGCGCTCGCCGCCTGCGGCGGCAGCATCTCGGCCGAGCACGGCATCGGCCTGGTCAAGAAGCACTACCTGGCCGGCACGCGCAGCCCCGGCGAGATCGCGATCATGCGCGGCATCAAGCGCGTGCTCGATCCGGGCGGCCTGCTCAATCCCGGCAAGCTGTTCGACGAGCCGTGACGCCGCTGACCGCCAGACCGCAGGCGCAAGGTGCGCGATGGTCGCGTTGACGCCCGCCGACGCCGCGCTCGACGCGCGCGATCGTCATTACATGCAGCGCGCTTTGGACTGCGCACGCGACGCGCAGGCGCGCCTCGGCGAGGTGCCGGTCGGCGCGCTCGTCGTCGTCGGCGACGCGATCGTCGCCGAGGGCGGCAACCGCTGCATCACCGATCACGATCCGACCGCGCACGCCGAGATCGTCGCGCTGCGCGCGGCCGGCCGCGCGCTCGGCAACTATCGCCTGCCGGGCGCGACGCTGTACGTGACGCTGGAGCCTTGCGTGATGTGCGCCGGCGCGATGATCCATGCGCGCGTCGAGCGCGTCGTCTACGCCGCGGCCGATCCGAAGACCGGCGCGGCCGGCAGCGTGTTCGACACGCTGATCAGCGAGCGCCACAACCACCGCGTCGCGGTGCGCGGCGGCGTGCTGGCCGGGGAGGCCGGCGAGCTGCTGCGCGGCTTCTTCGGCGCGCGGCGCCAGGCGGCCGCGCTGCGTCGCTGAGGCCGCGGCGAGCCGGGTGCGCGCCAGTGGCCGCTCGTTCGTACTGGGCTTCCGGCCATGTGCCTCTTACGCACGTCCGGATATGCGTGGGACCGCGCCTGCGGCGACTCACATGCCCGAGTAGTTCGGTCCGCCGCCGCCCTGCGGCGCGACCCAGACGATGTTCTGCGTCGGGTCCTTGATGTCGCAGGTCTTGCAGTGCACGCAGTTGGCCGCGTTGATCTGCAGACGCTCGCCGCCGCCGTCGGCCGGCACGAACTCGTAGACCGCGGCCGGGCAGTAGCGCGCCTCGGGGCCGGCATAGGTCGCGAGGTTGATCGTGACCGGCACCGCCGGATCCTTCAGCGTCAGATGCGCCGGCTGGTCTTCCTCGTGATGCGTGCTGCTGAGGAACACCGAGCTCAGCCGGTCGAACGTCAGCACGCCGTCGGGCTTCGGGTAGGCGATGCGCGTGTGGCGGTCGGCCGGCTCCAGGCAGGCGTGATCGGCGAGGCGGCGCCGCAGCGTCCACGGCGGCGTGCGGATGCCGAGCTTGGGCAGCAGCCACTGCTCGATGCCGTTCATCAGCGTCGCGACCAGCAGGCCCTTCTTGAACCACTGCTTGAAGTTCTTCGAGGCGTCGAGCTCCTCGCGCAGCCAGCTGCGTTCGTAGGCCTGCGGATAGGCGCTCAGCTCGTCGCGCATGCGGCCGGCGCCGATCGCCTCGAACGCGGCCTCGGCGGCCAGCATGCCGGTCTTGATCGCGGCATGGCTGCCCTTGATGCGGCTCGCATTGAGAAAGCCGGCCTCGCAGCCGATCAGCGCACCGCCCGGGAATACGGTCTTCGGCAGCGAGACGACGCCGCCGGCGGTGATCGAGCGCGCGCCGTAGCCGATCCGCTTGCCGCCTTCGAGGTGGCTGCGGATCGCCGGATGCGTCTTGAAGCGCTGGAACTCCTCGAACGGGCTCAGCCACGGATTCTTGTAGTCGAGGCCGACGACGAAGCCGACCGCGACCTTGCCGTCCTCCATGTGGTACAGGAACGAGCCGCCGTAGGTGTCCGACGCCAGCGGCCAGCCGGCCGTGTGGACGACGAGGCCCGGCCTGGCCTTGGCCGGATCGACCTGCCACAGCTCCTTGATGCCGATGCCGTAGCTCTGCGGATCGCGGCCCTCGTCGAGCCGGTAGCGCGCGATCAGCTCGCGGCCGAGCTGGCCGCGCGAGCCTTCGGCGAAGATCACGTACTTGGCGGTCAGCTCCATGCCGAGCTGAAACTGGTCGGTCGGCTCGCCGTTCTTGCCGACGCCGAGGTTGCCGGTCGCGACGCCGCGCACCGCGCCGGCCTCGTCGTAGAGCACCTCGGCCGCCGCGAAGCCCGGGAAGATCTCGACGCCGGCCGCCTCGGCCTCGCGCGCGAGCCAGCGCACGACGTTGCCGAGGCTGACGATGTAGTTGCCGTGGTTGTCCAGGCTCGACGGAATGAACATCTTCGGCGTCGCGAACGCGCGTTCGCGGCCGAGGAACAGGATCTGGTCCTCGGTGACCGGCTGGTTCAGCGGCGCGCCGCGCGCCTGCCAGTCGGGGATCAGCTCGGTCAGCGCGCGCGGATCCATGATCGCGCCGGACAGGATGTGCGCACCGGGCTCCGATCCCTTCTCGAGCACGCAGACTGAGAGCTCGCGCCCGGCCGCCGCGGCCAGCTGCTTGAGCCGGATCGCGCAGGCCAGGCCGCCGGGGCCGGCGCCGACCACGACGACGTCGTACTCCATCGACTCGCGCGGGCCGTATTTCGCTAGCAGTTCATCGTGATTCATGGCTGAGGCTCCGTCGGGGCGATGTCGGGACGACCCTGGCTGCGAGGAGAGGCCGGGCGCGGACGCCGCGCCGGCGGTTCGACCGCCGATGATCGCACGGCCGCGCGCCGAGGGCATGCCGCACGGCGGCGCGCCGCGTGCAGCGCGCCGGTGCGGACCGGATCGCAACGCTTCAGGCCAGCGTGATGCCGGCGAGCTTCTGCAGCGCTTCGGCGTAGCGCGCCGCGGTGCCCTCGATGATCGCGCGCGGCAGGATCGGCGCCGGTGCACGCTTGTTCCAGTCGAGCGTCTCGAGGTAGTCGCGCACGTACTGCTTGTCGTAGCTCGGCGGGCTGCTGCCGGGCTGGTACTGGTCGGCCGGCCAGAAGCGCGAGGAGTCCGGCGTCAGCATCTCGTCCATCACGTAGAGCCGGCCGTCGGCGTCGGTGCCGAACTCGAACTTGGTGTCGGCGATCAGGATGCCGCGCTCGGCCGCGTAGGCGGCCGCGTAGCGGTACAGCGCCAGCGTCGCCTCGCGGACGCGTTCGGCGAGGTCGGCGCCGATCGTCGCGACGACCCGGTCGAAGCTGACGTTCTCGTCGTGGTCGCCGAGCGCAGCCTTGGTCGACGGCGTGAAGATCGGCTCGGGCAGGCGATCGGCCTGGCGCAGGCCGGCCGGCAGCGCGATGCCGCAGACCGTGCCGCTGGCCTGGTAGTCCTTCCAGCCCGATCCGATCAGATAGCCGCGCGCGATCGCCTCGACCGGCAGCGCCTTGAGGCGCCGCGCGACGACGCTGCGCTTCTCGTACAGCGCCGGATCGACCCCGGCCGGCAGCGCCGACGCGACCGGCTTGCCGGTCAGGTGATTGGGCACCAGCGCCTGGGTCTTGTCGAACCAGAAGTTCGACAACTGGGTCAGGATCTCGCCCTTGCCGGGAATCGGGTCGGGCAGCACGACGTCGAACGCGCTGAGGCGGTCGCTGGCGACGATCAGGAGTTCGTCGGCCGAGAGTGCGTAGACGTCGCGAACCTTGCCGCGGTGGAGCAGTTCGAGATCGGGCAGGTTCGACTGGTGCAGGATGGTCGGCACGGCGATGAACGGTCTTTCGTGGAAAGTGCGCGATTGTAGCGGCAACTCGGCGGCGTCGATGTGTCGGCGTCGACGCCGATGCGATCGTCGCGGCGTCCGGACGGACGGGTTTGCTACCATGCGCCATCCGGCGCCGGTCGTGCCGCGCCGGTACGCCGTCGCGGCCGATTCTCGTTCCCTCACGCGCTCTCCCGTCATCCTCGATGAAGATCCTCGGCAAGATCATCGGCGCCGTCGTCGGCTTCATGATCACCCGCAACGGCTGGGGCCTGCTGGCCGGACTGTTTCTCGGACACCTGTGGGATCTCGGCGTGCTGAGGCCGCGTCCGCCGGTGCGCAGTGCCTCGTTCCTCAATCCGCTGTTCGCGTTCGCCGGCGCGGTGTCCAAGTCCGACGGCCGCGTCTCGGAGGCCGAGATCCAGGCCGCCGAGGCGCTGATGACGCGCATGCAGCTCGACGGCGATCAGCGGCGCGCGGCGATCGACAGCTTCAACCGCGGCAAACAGCCGCAGTTCGATCCGCAGCCGGCGATCGCCGAGCTGCGTGCCTGGGCCCATGGCCGCCGCGACCTGGGTTTCCTGCTGCTGGACCTGCTGCTCGACATCGTCCACGCCGACGGTGCGCTCTCGAACGAGAAGCTGGGCCTGATCCGCCGCCTGGCCGGCGCGCTCGGCATCAGCGACAACGAGTTCGGTGCGCTGTCGGCGATGAAGGGCTACGGCCGGCGCGGCCCCGGCGCCGGGGCCGGCCCGCAGCCGGGCGGCGGCCGGACCGCGCGCCCGCAGCCGGACCGGCCGGACCCGTATGCGATCCTCGGCCTCACGCGCGGCGCCAGCGACCGCGACATCAAGACCGCCTGGCGACGCTTGATGAGCCAGCACCATCCCGACAAGCTCGGCGACGTTCCCGACGAGCTGAAGCGGCGGGCCGAACAGCGGGCGCGCGAGATCAACGCGGCCTACGAGCAGATCAAGAACGAGCGCGGACACTGAAGCCATGGCCAAGCAATCCTGCGTCATCGCACCGTCCATCCTCTCGGCCGACTTCGCGCGCCTCGGCGCCGAGGTCGACGCGGTCCTCGCCGCCGGCGCCGACTGGGTGCATTTCGACGTGATGGACAACCACTACGTGCCGAACCTGACGATCGGGCCGCTGGTCTGCGAGGCGCTGCGCAAGCACGGCGTCACCGCGCCGATCGACGTGCATCTGATGGTCAAGCCGGTCGACCGCATCGTGCCGGACTTCGCCAAGGCCGGCGCGACGACGATCAGCTTCCATCCCGAAGCGAGCGAGCACGTCGACCGCACGATCCAGCTGATCCGCAGTGCCGGTTGCGGCGCCGGCCTGGTGTTGAACCCGGCGACGCCGCTGAACCATCTCGATCACGTGCTCGACCAGCTCGATCTGGTGCTGCTGATGTCGGTCAATCCGGGCTTCGGCGGGCAGAGCTTCATTCCTTCCGCGCTCGACAAGCTGCGCGCCGTGCGCGAACGGATCGACCGCAGCGGCCGCGCGATCCGGCTCGAGATCGACGGCGGCGTCAAGGCCGACAACATCGCCGAGATCGCGCGCGCCGGTGCCGACACCTTCGTCGCCGGATCGGCGATCTTCGGCCAGTCCGACTATGCGGCGGTCATCGCCGCGATGCGCGCGGCCGTCGCCTCGGTCTGAGCGCCGACACAAGAGCCGCGCTGCACCGCCGGCGCAGGAGCGCGGCGCAGCGTGGACGAAAGACGCGGGCCGATCAGCGTTCGCGCGGTGAAGCGCGCGTTTCGACGGTGCCGGTGAGTGGCACGGCGACGCAGCGCTCGAGCAGCCAGGCCAGGAAGTAGCGGCGCCGGCGCTGCCGGGCGCTGCCGGCTGCGATCGCCGGCGGCACCCGTGCGAACCGTGGTTCGACGATCATCGCGCGGCCGATGCGGCCGATGCGGCCGATGCGGCCGATGCGGCCGGCGCGGCGGCCGGTCCGGTATCGGACGCACCGACCGTCGCGGCGAGTCCGAGCAGCAGCGCGAGCACCGCGAACGCGATGCGCATCGGTTCGCGGGTTTCCAGGTCGGACTCGGGGCGGGGATCTTTCACGTGGTCTCCTCGATGATCAGGGGCGCGGCGCCGAATCGGCGGGTGTCGCGGCGGCGAGTACCGGCAGGTCCGGCCCGCTGCTGTCGGCCGGCACCAGCGCGCTCAACAGCGCGAGGCCGGCCCAGGCCAGGCACAGCAGATGGAAGCCACGCTGTCGGTGGTACGGACGGGACGGGTGCGACACGGGCGGCGGCTCCGGCAGGGTGTGGCGGCCATTGCAGCGCCGCTGCCGGCCGCGCCGGCGGCCCGGCGGTGGCGCCGCTGCGACGCGTTGTGGCGATTCGCGGGCAGCCGCTGCCGCCGCATTGCATGCCGCTTGCGGCCGTGCGTAAGCTGGCCGCCAACCGGAGGACCCGCATGCCGCGCACCATCGCCATCGTCGAAGACGAACCCCTGATCCGCGCCAACTACGTCGAGGCGCTCGGCCGGATCGGCTACGAGGTCCGCGGCTACGCCTCGCGCCCCGAAGCCGAGACCGCGTTCGCGCAGCGGATGCCCGAGCTGGTCATCATCGACATCGGACTCGGCGACGAGCCCGAAGGCGGCTTCGAGCTGTGCCGCTCGCTGCGCGTGCGCTCGCCGACGCTGCCGATCATCTTCCTGACCGCACGTGACTCGGATTTCGACGTGATCTCGGGCCTGCGCCTGGGCGCCGACGACTATCTCGCCAAGGACGTCTCGTTCCACCAGCTGGCCGCGCGGATCAGCGCGCTGTTCCGGCGCATGGACGCCTTGCGCCGGCCGGTCGAGAGCGACAGCGCGATCGAGCAGGGGCCGCTACGGATCGAGTCCGAACGCATGCGGATCAGCTGGGCCGGTCAGGACGTGCCGCTGACGGTCACCGAGTTCTGGATGGTCTACACGCTGGCGCGCTTTCCGGGGCACGTGAAGAGCCGCGATCAGCTGATGCGCGACGCGCAGGTCGTCGTCGACGACGCGACGATCACCTCGCACATCAAGCGCATCCGCAAGAAGTTCGTCGCGATCGATCCGGCGTTCGACGCGATCGACACCGTACACGGCGCCGGCTACCGGTGGCGCGGCTGAGCATGGCGGCGCCCGGATCGCGCCGCGGCGTGCGGATGCTGCGGTCCGGACCGGCGCGGCTTCCACGGATGCGCCCGCGATGTCGCTGCGCCTCAAGCTGCTGATCGTCGCGCTGTCAACGCTGGTGCTGCCGTGGATGGGCTGGCAGCTCGTGCGGCAGACCGAGAGCCTGCTGCGGCAGGGGCAGGAGCAGGCGCTGCAGGCTTCGGCCGAGGCGATCGTCAAGGCGATCGACGCGCTCGGCGTCGCCGCGCCGGTCGAAGGTCCGGTCTTTCCGGTATTCGCGGCGTCCGCGCCGATCCTCGTCGACGGCTATACCGACGACTGGAGTGCATGGGCGGCCGATCTTCAGCCGATCGGACCGGGCGAGCAGGCGCGCGCGCGCGTCGCACTGGCCGAGGACCGCGCCTGGCTCTACGTGCTCCTGGACGTGCGCGACGGCACGCGCAGCCGCGTCGACGCGCGCGACCGGCGCGTGTGGACCAGCGATCACGTGCTGCTCGAGCTCGAACGCGGCGGCGAGCGCTCGCGCTATCCGCTGGCGAGCGCGGCGCCCGGCGAGTTCGACGCGCCGGCCGATCCGCCGCTGCGCGAGCTGCCCGAGCGCATCGTCGGCCAGTGGCAGGAGGACGGCTCGTCCTACCGCATCGAGTTCCGGCTGCCGCGCGCGGTCCTGCCGGACCGGCTCGCATTCTCGCTGTACGACGCGGCCGAGCCGGTCCGCGCCGATCCGCCGCTGCGCCGCCTGCTGCGCTACGACGAGGACGCGGCGCGTGCATTGGCGCGGCTCGCACCGGAACGCATGCGTGCGCGCCTGGCGACGCCGGAAGGCTGGCTGGTGGCCGACAGCGGCGGCCTCGGCGCCGAGGCCGACGAGGCCGAGCCCGACGAGGAGGGCTGGTTCGGCGGCCTGATCTATCGCGGCATGATCGCGCCGGCGTTGACCGGCACGCGTGCGCTCGACGGCGTCTCGGCACGGCTCGCCGGCGCGGAGGTCGCGGCGGCCGCGACCGGCCGGCCGCTTCTGAGCTGGCGCCCCGGCGAGCGTCCCGGCGAAGTGGTCCTGGCCGCGGCGGTGCCACGCCGCGCCGGCGGCCGCGTCACCGGGGTGCTGCTGCTCGAGCAGGCCAGCCGCGCGCTGCCGCTGCTGGCCAACCGCGCGCTGACCGAACTGGCGGTCGCCAGCGCGATCGCGCTGGCCGTCGCGGCCGGCGTGCTGGTCTCGTTCGGCGCGCTGCTGTCGTTCCGGATCCGCCGTCTGCGCAACGCCGCCGAGCAGGCGGTCGGCAGCGGCGGCCGCTGGACCGGACCGCTGCCGCTGGCCGATGCCGGCGACGAGCTCGGCGACCTGGCGCGCAGTTTCGGCAAGCTGCTGCACGAGGTCGACGCCTATACCGGTTATCTGCGCACGCTGGCGTCCAAGCTGTCGCACGAGCTCAACACGCCGCTGGCGATCGTCAAGTCCTCGCTCGACAACCTCGACCAGCAGCCGCTCGGCGACGGTGCCCGCGCGTATCTGGCGCGTGCGCGCGACGGCGCCGAACGGCTCGGCACGATCGTCCGCGCGATGAGCGAATCGCACCGGATCGAGCGCGCGATCGCCTCGGCCGACGCCGAGGACTTCGACCTGGCGGCGCTGGTCGCCGGCTGCGCCGAGGGCTATCGCGCGCTGGCCGGCACGCGTGCGATCCGGTTGCGTCTGCCGGACGGCCCGGTGCCGTTCCACGGTGCGCCGGAACTGATCGCGCAGGCGCTCGACAAGCTGTTCGACAATGCGCGCTCGTTCACGCCCGAAGGCGGCTGGATCGAGCTGCGTCTGGCGCGCGAGCGCGACGGCGTCGTGCTGACGGTCGCCAACAGCGGCCCCTTGCTGCCTGCGGCGCTGCAGGACCGCCTGTTCGACACCCTGGTCAGCGTACGCGAGCGCAGTGCGCGCGGCAGCGGCGAGGCGCCGCATCTGGGGCTCGGGCTGTACGTGGTGCGGCTGGTCGCCGATCTGCACCGCGGCCGGGCCGTCGCGCACGATCGCGCCGAGCGCGACGGCGTCGAGTTCGTGCTGCATCTGGTCGGCATGCCGCGCCGCCGGCTGGCCGACGTGCACTGACGCCGGACGCCCTGCTATGTTGACGCGCCGAGCGGGCCCGCGAGACGCGCGGCGGCGATCGCGCGCGGCACCGTCGTCGATTCGCCGCGCATCCTGAGCGATTCGCGCGGACAATGCGCGTCGTCGCAGGCGCATCGATCGCGTCAGGCGATCGGACCGCGCCGCCCGGGGCAGGGGACATGACCGCGGCGCCGCTGCGGTCCCATCATTTCGAGGAGACACCGTGATTTCGCAGGACCAGTTCGACACGCTGGCGGCCGAGGGCTACAACCGGATTCCGGTCGTGCGCGAGGTGCTGTCCGATCTCGACACGCCGCTGTCGGTCTATCTCAAGCTCGCCGACGGCCCGTATGCGTATCTGTTCGAGTCGGTCGAGGGCGGCGAGACCTGGGGACGCTACTCGATCATCGGTCTGCCGTGCCGGCGCGTCTACGCGCTGCGCGGCCATCGGCTCGAGGTCGAGGACCTCGGCGAGGTCGTCGAGCGCCGCGAGCTCGCCGATCCGCTGGCCGAGATCGAGAACCTGCGCCGCCACTATCGAGTGCCGCAGCTGCCGGGGCTGCCGGCGTTCACCGGCGGCCTGGTCGGGTACTTCGGCTTCGAGACGATCGGCTGGATCGAGCCGCGGCTGGCCGGCGGCACCGACAAGCCCGATCAGCTCGGCACGCCCGACGCGCTGCTGATGCTGAGCGAGGAGGTCGCGGTGTTCGACAGCCTCAAGGGGCGCCTGTACCTGATCGTGCACGCCGATCCGGCGCAGCCGCAGGCCTATGCGCGTGCGCGGCGGCGCCTGGACGAGCTCGCGTTCCGGCTGCGCCATGCCGGCGCGGCGTATCCGGAGATGCTCGATCCCAAGCCGCTCGACGAGACCGACTTCGTCTCCGGCTTCACGCGCGAGGGTTTCGAGGACGCGGTGCGCCGCGCGCAGGACTACATCCGCGCCGGCGACATCTTCCAGGTCGTGCTGTCACAGCGGCTCAGCGTGCCGTTCCGCGCGCGGCCGGTCGACGTCTACCGTGCGCTGCGCTCGATGAATCCGTCGCCGTACATGTACTTCCTCGACCTCGGCGCGACGCAGATCGTCGGCTCCTCGCCGGAGATCCTGGTCCGCCAGCAGCACGGCCGCGTGGTGCTGCGGCCGATCGCCGGCACGCGGCCGCGCGGCGCGACGCCGGAGGAGGATCTGGCGCTGGAGCGCGAACTGCTCGCCGACCCGAAGGAGCGAGCCGAGCACCTGATGCTGATCGATCTGGGACGCAACGACGTCGGCCGCGTCAGCCGCACCGGCACGGTCAAGCTGACCGACCGCTTCGTCGTGGAGCGCTACTCGCACGTCATGCACATCGTCAGCCAGGTCGAGGGCGAACTGCGCGAGGGCCTGAGCTACATGGACGTGCTGAAAGCCGCGTTTCCGGCCGGCACCGTCAGCGGCGCGCCGAAGATCCGCGCGCTGGAAGTCATCGGCGAGCTCGAGCCGGTCAAGCGCAACATCTACGCCGGCGCGATCGGCTACATCGGCTGGTGGGGCGATGCCGACACCGCGATCGCGATCCGCACCGCGGTGATCCAGGACGGACGCCTGCACGTGCAGGCCGGCGCCGGCATCGTGTTCGACTCCGACCCGGGCCGCGAGTGGGAGGAGACGATGAACAAGGGGCGCGCGCTGTTCCGCGCGGTAGCGCAGGCGGCCGGCGGGCTCTAGCCGCCTCCACAAACGCGCAGCGATTGCTCCGCCGGCTGGGTTGTCTCGATCGCCGCGTGTTCGAATACTGGGTATTGTCCGAGGCGTTTCGTAGACAAGGAGCGCCAATGGTTCGTCTCGCTCCGCACCGTCTGTGCGTGCCGTCGGCTTGCCGCCGATGCTCGACGCAGTTGCCCGAGGGCATCGACGATTGGGATACTCACGGCGTCTTCGATCCCGACGCCAATGGAGCGAGCTCATGATGAAGCGCAGCGGTAACCGGAATTCCCGTCGTCTCGCCCTTACGATCGCCGCCGCCTGCGGCCTCGCGGCCGCCGGCCATGCCACTGCGGTCCATCTGGACCCGCGCGGCTCGGGGCAGGTGCTGCTCTACCCGTATTACACCGTCAACAAGTCGCAGCAGACCTACGTGACGGTGCTCAACACCGGCAATCGCGCGAAGATGGTCTCGGTATCGTTCCGCGAGGGATACAACGGCCGGCAGGTCATGAACTTCAACCTGTTCCTCGCGCCGTTCGACACCTGGACCGGCACGGTCTTCGCGCTCGCCGACGTGGCCGGCGAGGGTGGTGAAGGTGCCGCGATCCTGACCGGTGATCGCAGCTGTACGGCGCCGGATTTCTGGACCGAGGGCCACGGCACGATCGCCGGTTCTCCGTATGCGCGCTTCTCGTCGTCTTCATTCGCCGACGATGAAGGTCCGCAGGGCAGCGCGCGTACGCGCGAGGGACATATCGAGATCGTCGCGCTGGCCGATCTGACCGGCGCGCTGGCCGATGCGGTGTCGTTCCGTTCGGGACAGCCTGCGGACTGCGCACGCGTGCGCAATCTGGCCGCGCCGACCGCCGAGACTGTCGCGCCGACCGGCGGCCTGACCGGCAGTGGTG